>ERZ1026903.29-NODE-29-length-95972-cov-19.267408_pt1 | contig 95972 bp, 76 predicted proteins | sample MGYA00380180_ERZ1026903 | MGnify/ENA primary metagenome ERZ1026903 (study PRJEB33269, sample SAMEA4719816) | human gut metagenome | biome: human-associated habitat; feature: organic feature; material: feces | place: Cameroon | collected 2013-10 ... | reverse complement strand
CCCTGGACCCACTGATTAAGAGTCAGTTGCTCTACCAACTGAGCTAAGAGTGCAAGTCTCATTTCCGTTTTGCGAGTGCAAAGGTACGGCTTTCTGGCATAACAGCCAAATTTTTCAAGTGTTTTTTTTGACCCGTTAGCCATTTTGGACGTTAATGAGTAGTGTGCAGACAACAGAGTGTAGTGTAGAATAAACGTCATCTTTGTGTATGTGCCCTCCATAGTTGTTTATGTAGAAAATGTCTGCACTCTGCACTAATTGAATTAAATGCCTTGATAATCATCGGTTTTAGGCGTGTAGACAAAGTCGAAATCCGTCTACACAGCTATCTGCACTTGTCTGCACTAAAGGCTTGACTGCACTGTTACGTCTTTGTCGCCCCATGACTGCAAAAAATGTTTGTTGGAATGGAAAATGAATATAGGGAGAGCGAAAAAACTGTAGCTCCGACAGAATTATCGCTCTCCCTATACAGGATTATCTTGTTGCCATGACGCATTTTGATGAGTGCGGGTGCCCTCGTATGTGCATGTGCCCACGGCGTGATTGTGCCGGTGCAGACAAGTGCAAGCAAGTGCAGACAAGTGCAGATAGGAGTGTAGACGGATTTCGATTTTGTCTACACGCTGTAATGGTCTGAATATCAGTGTTTTAAGTGTGATTAGTGCAGAGTGCAGACAAAATGCCAAATAAAAAATGATGGGTATTCTGCTTGGCACTGACTACACTTGTCATATTTATTTCAGCCTTAGCAGTCTGATTCCGATTGATGATGGGTGCTCTTTGAGATATTGGTAGAGCGTTTTGGGTTCCTCAACAACTTTGTGATGAATAGATGAAGCATTGAGCAGGTGAAGGTGGTTGTCCTTTCCCCATACTGCAAATCCGAGATGCGAGTAGTCTATACCATCTTTGCGTGTCACAATGGCCACAATGTCACCATTGTGTATGCTCGACAGTTCCTTGGGGGTGAGCCGGGTTTTGTTTGCTGGCAAGAAAAATCCGTCGGGGCCGTTGTATTGTTGTTCGAGTTGCTTGATGCTGTCCACCCATTCGGGGTGAGCTTTCAAAAACTTGTATTTGTCGGGGTGGGCTGACATATAGTGGTTTTGCACATTGATGGGGGCGGTAAAGTGCACGGCATCCTTAACGTGCTCTATCAGTCCCTTGTCAATGTTGTCGTGCATCCACCATGTAAAATAGTGCAGACGCGACAGGTAACCGTTCATCTTGCCATGCCAGTAGCGCAGAGTTTCCAGATTTTTGCAATATGCCTCGAATGTACTTTCGCCCTGGCGTTTTGTCATGGTTAAGGCCAATGTTGTTTCTACCAGTGTGGTGCAATCAAGTTGTTTGAGATTTATGATGAGCTGTTCTGGGTCCTTCTTTTCCAATGTAGAGGCCACGTATGGTACGCCCTTAAATTTGCGTGCATAAAATAGCACATCGTCTTGTCCTGGTTGCAGCTTGAGTAATTCGACCACTTTGGCAGAGTCGGCAGCAGTGTAAACGCAGTGCTTGAGAATGGTGTCGTTTGTGGTATCGGCAGTGTCGTTGCTCAGTGTGGCATCTGGCGTATCCTGATGTTCATTGCCCTTGTTGGCAGTGGTGGATTGGCATGACAGGGTAAATAATGAAAGTAGAATGGTAGAAATAAATAGTTTCATACGTAATGCAAAAAGAGCCTATGAGTGTTGGTGCGTCATGATGATTGTGTATTTTGTTTCATGTTGCACATAACACTCATAAGCTCTTGGCTTAGTAGTTTATATAATCTATTTGATTAAATCGACAGAGCGGTTGATGAACTTGCTCAAGGCTTCGCCTTTCAAGAGGCCGTTTTGAAGGAGAGCCAGGTCGATGAGCTGTGCTACGACGGGATTGCTCTTGCCGTATTCGGCCCAAACGCCTTTACGTGCATTCTCTTGAGCCTCAATGTCGTCGTTGCACTTTTTCATAGTCTCTTTATCGTTGTCGGTCAGTTCTTCAGGCTTCTTGTCCTTTTGATCTTGTTCGATGGCGGTGTGACGTGCCTTGAGTGTGTTGAGCTCGTTCTCAATGGGCAGCAGTTTGTCGGCCAAGGCAGACTTCATGTCGGAGAGCACCTCTTTAACAAGTCGGTGGTCGGAATTGAGCACCAGATTGTACATGTCAGGCATTTCGCCGTAGAATGACATGCCTTGCTGATAGCGGCTGGCGTCCTTCATGCGTCGCATATACTCGCTTTGCGTGATAACAACCGGTGTGGCTTGCTCGCCCATGGCAGCAGTTTCGACATGGAACTGTGTCTTGTCCATTGTGGGCAGTTCTGATGTGAACACACCTGTGAGTGAGGCTGCCTCGTCGGCGGGCAGTTCATTTTTGCTTTCGTTGTCCTTCTGAATTATGCGGTCAATGACATCACCATCTACGCGGCTGAAACGACTCTTTTCAAACTTCTGCTCCAGCATGCTCACCATGGCAGTGTCGAGCTGACCGTCGAGCAAGAGTACATTGTATCCCTTTGATTTGGCAGTTTCGATGTAGCTGTACTGCTCGTCTTTGTTGGTGGCGTAGAGGTATATAAGGTTGCCTTCCTTGTCGGTTTGTGCGTCCTTGATAAGGTCGCGGTATTCGTCGTATGTGAAGTATTTGCCGTCAACGTCTTTGAACAAAGCAAAGGTCTTGGCCTTGTCGTAGAAATCGTTTTCAGACAGCATGCCGTAGTGTATGAACAACTTCAGGTCGTCCCACTTCTGCTCAAAGTCTTTGCGGTCGGCTTTGAATATAGACTGCAGTCTGTCGCTGACTTTCTTGGTGATGTATGAGGATATTTTCTTTACATTAGAGTCGCTTTGCAGGTAGCTGCGGCTAACGTTCAGCGGAATGTCGGGCGAGTCGATCACACCATGCAACAATGTAAGGAAGTCTGGCACAATGTTTTCAACCTGGTCGGTTACAAACACTTGGTTGCAGTACAACTGAATTTTGTTACGATGAATGTCGAGGTTGCTCTTGATGCGTGGGAAGTAGAGTACACCGGTCAGGTTGAAGGGGTAGTCTACATTAAGGTGTATCCAGAAGAGGGGGTCGTCAGACATGGGGTAAAGTTCGCGGTAGAACTTCTTGTAGTCTTCGTCCTTGAGTGTCGATGGCGTTTTAGTCCACAGAGGCGTGGTATCGTTTACGATATTGTCCTCTTCGGTGTCAACTTGCTTGCCGTCTTTCCATTCTGTCTTTTTGCCGAAAGCAATAGCTATGGGTAAGAAACGGCAGTACTTGGTGAGCAATTCTTGAATTTTGTTCTTTTCCAAGAATTCTACGCAGTCATCTGAAATGTGTAATACGATGTCTGTACCACGGTCAGCCTTTTCGCAGTCGTCGATTTCAAAGGCGGGTGAGCCGTCGCAGGTCCATTTCACCCCTTTGGCGTCATCTCTGTAGCTGCGTGTGATGATGTCAACACGGTCAGCCACCATGAATGATGAGTAAAAGCCCAAGCCAAAATGTCCGATGATGGCAGACGCATCGTCTTTGTATTTTTCAAGGAAGTCGTTTGCTCCCGAGAAGGCTATTTGGTTGATGTATTTGTCAATTTCCTCGGCGGTCATGCCAATACCACGATCGCTGATGGTAAGTGTTTTAGCCTCTTTGTCAACGGCTACATGTACTGTGAGGTCGCCCAGTTCGCCTTTGAAGTCGCCCTTCATGGCCAAAGTTTTGAGCTTTTGTGTAGCGTCAACTGCGTTGCTTACTATTTCGCGAAGAAAAATCTCGTGATCGCTGTAGAGGAATTTCTTGATAACAGGGAATATGTTCTCTGTGGTTATACCGATATTACCTTTTTGCATTGTATTTTGTTGGTTTAATATGTTTGCTTGTTTTGCATACAAATAATGTGCCAATGTGTAGATATATGACATTAAAAAGCCCACAACCGGACTATAAGGGCGGTTGTGGGTTAGAAAAGTCATGTATTTTTGTGCAAAATGTCAGCGCATGCTGCACCCGCCTCGGGTGGGGCGGTCCATTGCAGAATCGGCTTTGATTTCTCCTGCATGTCTTTCGCTGAATTCGAGGTTGATTTCTGCCAACTCCTTCAATCCGAAGATGTAGTCGTCGTACATGTCGTCCATGTCAATGCCTTCGCAGTCGGCACCGCCAAAGTTCAGCGCGTTTTTTACGATTTCAATTCGCTCCTCAGTTGTTGTATCTTTTATCAGTAAACTCTTCATGTCTAAGTGTTAGTTATAATCTTTAAGTAGGTGTTCATAATTATTTTTACATTGAAAGTACGTTATCGGGGCGCAGATGTTTTCTTCGTGTGAGGGAGCATAGCGGGCTATGTGACCGAAGACGAAGGACACAGATGCGTCTCGAGAACGTGCTTTCAATGTGAAAATGACACCTGCTGATTGTATAAAATAATTTTGAACACCTACTTAATGTATCCCAGTTTGAGCATAGACAGTTTGATGTCGTTAAAGCTGATGTCGTCGCCTATGCTATTGCGTATGTCGGTCAGACGCTGCTCTTTGGAGTAGGGGTGGGTGGCGAAGTAGGCTTTGGTACGCTCAAAGTTGGCGGGCGACACCAAGTCGTCAAAATGGACCTCGCCAGAGCTGATATATCGTGCAAGGTGTGATATGATGGTGCTCAGTGCCAGCTCGCGCTCGTCGGCAATAGCTTGAGGCTTTTTGCCTTCGAGGTACAGGCGCAAGGTCTTTTCGTAGGTCTTTTCTTTTGGCTCCTTTGGCGTCTCGGGCTGCTGTTCGGCAGGCTGTTGCAAAACGCTGTCGGGCATGTCGGTCTTTAGGTTGTGCTCCTGTGCATAGGCTTTAATTAGCTCCAACAATTCTGCGCCATATTTTTCCATGCTCTTGTTGCCAAAGTGGGGTATTCTGATCAGATACTTCGTTTCGGTGGGCACATAATTGGCCATGGCAATCAGCGCTTTGGTGTTAAGCACCATGTAGGCCGGTACACCATCGGCAGTGGCACGTTGGGCACGCCATGCTTTGAGCCGGTAGTACAGGTCGCCGTTTTTGATCTCAGTCGGTATACTCTCCTTGTTTGCACTCTTGGCTGTGGCGCTTTTTTGGATTGGGCTGCTCTTCGTGTTGCTGTTTCCTTCGATTTGCAACAATATCTTGGCACGATTTTGCAGATAACTGCTTGTTGTAAATCCTTCGTCGGCAGCAATTTCAAGGAGTTTGATGTGCAGGCGTACTTGTAGCAACAGGTCGGAACAGGTTGTTGTTATGCGTTTCTTGGTTGCCGCATTGTCAATGTCGATTTGTGTGTTCTCTATTAAATCACGCACATCGCACAATTTGTCGGCAAAGTATTCTGCGCCTTTTCTGATGCGCACTTGTAGCGCCTCGTTTTCAACATCGCCATTTAAGCTATGCAGCATTTGCGTGTATTGTTGGTGAAATGTGCCCGACACGTTCATTATTTGCATGTCGAAGATGCGCAGCATATCTTCATACACCCTCGTGGTGCTTGCGTATGTTGATGACAAAAACTCTTGGAAAATGCGTGTCATGCTTGCCAGTCCGATGCGCTCCTTTTCAAAATTGAATAGCTCGGCCACCAAGTGTAGACTGTAGTTGTGACGCATCAGTGTCAGTTTGTCATTGTCTACGCGGCGCTTTGTCATTTCGTTGTTGTATGCGTCAATGTGCTTGTCGGCAATAATGGCCGATTGGCTGATGCGCGATGTCAGCACAATGCCTTCGAGTGTGCGGCAGCGGCTAAGGGCAACGTAAGTCTGACCGTGTGCAAAGGCACTCGAGGCGTCAATCATCACATGGTTGAAGGTGAGTCCCTGACTTTTGTGAATGGTGATGGCCCAGGCCAATTTTACAGGGTATTGTTCAAAAGTGCCGTCTACTTTCTCTTTTATTTCCTTAGTCTTTTCATCAAGGACGTAGCGTGTGTTTTCCCAAACGTCTTTGTGTACCTCGATAAGTTGTTCGGGGTCGGATTTGGGACTTACTGTAAAACCGTCGTGGCTTATTTTGACAACCTCACCAATCATGCCATTAAAGTAGCGCTTGTCTGTGTCATTCTTTACAAACATTACTTGTGCACCGCATTTGAGGGTCAAATTCTGGTCGGTGGGGTAGGCGTATTCAGGAAAATTGCCTTTAATGGTGGCATTGTATGTGTAGGGCTGTGCATCAAGCATCTCCATTTCATGAGAGTTGATGTTGTGTGCCTGGTAGTTGTGGGTGACTAATTGAATATAGCCGTCTTTATTTTCGGGACGAAATCCCGGGATATACCGACTGTTCAATTTGTCAAGCACTTGCTGGCTGATATTGCCAATGCGTATGTGGTTGAGCAATGACAAAAACTCAGGGTCGCTTTGGCGGTAAACTGTTTCAAGTTCGACGGTGGCATAATTGGTCTTTTGCAAGGCCAGGCTGCTGAAAAAGTAAGGCGTGGCGTAGAACTGTTTGAGCATTTCCCACTCCTCGTCCTTTACAACCGGTGCCAACTGTTGCAAGTCGCCAATTAGCAGCAGTTGCACTCCGCCAAACGGGAGGCTGCTGTGGCGGTAGCGTTTCAGAGTGTCGTCTACGGCATCGAGCAGGTCGGCGCGCACCATGCTTATTTCGTCAATAACGAGTAAGTCGAGGGTACGCAACAGTTTAATCTTTTGTTTGTTCATGCCGTATGTGCGCTGTTTATCTTTATAGGTGGCACCAGGCACAAAGGGGGCAAATGATAGTTGGAAAAATGAGTGTATGGTTGTTCCGCCAGCGTTAATGGCTGCAATGCCGGTTGGGGCAAGTACCACCATGCGCTTGGGCGACTCAGAACGAAGCCGACGCAGGAAAGTTGTCTTTCCTGTGCCGGCTTTACCTGTAAGAAACAGACTGGTGTCTGTCGTTTCTATAATCTTTCGAGCTAACTCGATTTGCGGGTTCTCCATTGACAATGTGTCTGTTTGTTATTTTGTCATTCTCTTAAATGCCTTGCGTCCGAACGCTCTTTCGGCATTGATGGCCTTCACAAGTTTGCATGCACCGACTATTTTGCGCAGGCGTGTGCAGTATTGCTGCTCAATGCGCAACGATTTCTTTTGCAGTTCGGCCACCTCTGCCAACACACGTTGACAGTCATATTCGTTCATATTATGCTCGGCCGCTTGGCGCAGTGCACGTCCCTTTTGGTGCTCAAGGTTGCGTTGCTTTTCCCTCATTTCGAAGAATAAGGGGAAGAAAGTCCGGGCCTCAGCAGGTGTAAATCCAGCCGCTTTGGTGATGTGTTCGGTTAAGTCGCGTCGGAATTGCTCCGGGTTGAATTTTCTTGGCGGCCGGTTGTTTGGCGCATCAGGGGGCTGGGGTTGCATTGTTTGGCATGAGGCAGCGTGTGCTTCAGGCGTGTTCAATGTCAAGCAGCACAAGGTGGCAAGCAAACAAAGTATTTTAGTAATCATAGTCGTAGGCTTCAATATTATTGGCATTTGCCATCATCAAATAGTCGTAGGCCGCATCGGCATGCGAATCGCTGTTGCTGGACTGTGCTGAAATATGTGTATCCACATCAGACATTTGGCTCTGTTGTATTTGCGAGAACAGTACAAGCAATGCTGCCACGCAAGCAGCGCCAAGCCATGGTATCCAGCGCACAATGAACATGTTGTGCGCCTTTTGCACACATTGTGCCGATGCTGCGATGCGCTGCATCATCAACTCCGGAAAACTTGCCAAATAGTTTTCGGGTACGACAAATGGATTGTGCTTTTTTGAAATATTTGTATCGAATGTGCTCATTGCGTTACAGTTATTTGGTCATATCATGATAATATGTCTTTATCTCTATGACACATAAAACGCATAAAAGTTTAATCGTGTGCGTTAAAATACTCCTCAATTTTCTTCACTGCCAAATGATACGATGCCTTGAGTGCTCCCACGCTGGTTTCAAGCATAGCGCTCATATCCTCGTATTTCATTTCGTCAAAGTATTTAAGGTTAAACACAATACGTTGTTTTTCAGGCAGGGTGGCTATGGCTTGTTGCAGCATCAATTCTGTTTCGTCGCCATCAAAATAAGGGTCGCTTTCGAGCGACCGCACGTTGGCGTCGTCCTCACCGTCCAAACTGTCTGTTGTATGTTGCCTTTGCAAGAGTGACAAAGCCTCGTTCATGGCAATGCGGTATAGCCATGTGGATATTTGGCAGTCACCCCTAAAGGAGTCCAATGCCTGCCACGCTTTCATGTAGGTGTTTTGCAACACGTCGTCGGCATCATCATGGTATTGTACAATACGTCGGATTTGCGTGTACAATTTTGGGGTCGTATCACGCACCATGGCCGCAAAGGCCTGAGTCCGCGTGTCGGGGTTGCGCAGGGTGTCAGTGCTATATGCCACTATCATGTTGCAGCGCCATGCCGTTTTAGCCCGCTACGCTGATGCGTCGCGTGGTTTTGTTGATGTTGAGTAAGTATACACCCTTTCCCAGTGAGAAACGTACCGTTTTGTCGTTGCTGTCAATGTGTGCTACATATTTCAGTTTTCCCACAATGTCGTACACCTTCAGGGTGGCACCCTGGCAGTTTACAGCGTGCACTTGAATGCTGGTGCCGCAAACCGAAACGTCCACATGGTTCGCTTCGTCGTTGATACCTTGCATCTCGGTCGATTCAGCAAGCGGTGCCGAAGGGTCGACGGGCGATGCCATGACCGCAGCCGGGGCTGAGAATACAAGTAAACTTATGATAGTAAGTAGTATATGTCGTTTCATATATTGTTGAATTTGTGATGGCGTGGCAGTATCAATTTGCAAGATTACACTTTACGCCTAATATAAATCTGCTTACAAAAGTATGACTTATCCTCCAATGGTGCAAATTATTAGTGGCTTTTTTTGTCGCCCTTGTTTTTATTCGTACTTTTGTGCGCAATTCAAAAGAGCTAAGGGGTGTACGCCTATTTGGGCGTGCTGAGATTATACCCTCGGAACCTGCACCAGGTCATGCTGGCGAAGGAAAAGCTCATAAAATAATCGTATATTATATTTATATGGTTCCAGTACAATTTATTACCCACACCACAGCCACCATAGGCTATGAAGACTCAGCTATGTTGGCTCTGCGGGGTGGTTGCAAATGGATTCAGCTGCGCATGAAAAATGCGCCAGACGATGAGGTTGAGCCCATTGCAGTGCGTTTGCTCGAGCAGTGTCGCAAAAATCAGGCCACATTCATATTGGACGACAGAGTGGAACTCTGTAAAAAAATAAAGGCTGATGGTGTGCATCTGGGCAAACATGATATGCCCGTTGATGAGGCGCGCGAAGTGTTGGGGCACGATTTCATTATTGGGGGCACTGCCAACACCATAGACGATATCAGGCAACTCAAACGCCTTAGTGCTGATTATGTTGGTTGCGGCCCGTTCAGATTTACGACGACTAAAGAGAAATTGTCACCAGTGATAGGTCTGGAAGGTTACAAACAAATTATGCAGCAGGTTGAGCACGAAGCATTGCGCATACCAATATGTGCCATAGGCGGAATTGAACTCGATGATGTGATGCCTATTCTCGAAACGGGGGTACATGGCATAGCTGTGAGTGGTGCCATTCTGCGTGCCGACGACCCTGTGCAAATGATGCAGAGTTTTTTGAACGCCGACAAATAATAGGTGTTCAAAAGATTCTTTATCAGAAACGTGCTTTCAAAGTGAAAATGACACCTGCTGATTGTATAAAATAATTTTGAACACCTACTAAATAAATAGTTCGATATGAAAATACATTATCCTAATAGCAAGAAGATATATTTGCATGGCGAACGTTACCCCGAACTGCGGGTGGCTATGCGTCAGGTGGAATTGACTCCAACCGTTACTAAAGATGCTGAGGGTAAAAAGCATTACAAAGAGAATGCACCTGTGATGGTATACGACACCAGCGGTCCGTATTCCGACCCTGATTATACTCCCAACTTAAAAGAAGGGCTTCCGCGTTTGCGTGAAGAGTGGATATTGAAGCGTGGCGGTGTAGAACGATTGAGCGAATTTTCATCGTCTTACTGTCGTGAACGTTTGGCAGATAAATCGCTTGATGTTTTGCGCTTTAACCACCATCACCTGCCGTTACGTGCTTTGCCTGGCCAACCTGTCACACAAATGGCTTTGGCCAAACAGGGCATTGTAACGCCTGAGATGGAATACGTGGCCATACGCGAAAACATGAATTGTAAAGAACTTGGCATTGAAACCCACATTACGCCAGAGTTCGTGCGCGATGAGGTGGCAGCTGGTCGTGCCGTCATTCCCGCCAACATCAATCACCCCGAGGCTGAACCAATGATTATTGGTCGCAACTTCTTGGTAAAGATCAATACCAACCTTGGCAACTCTGCCACTACCTCATCGATAGACGAAGAAGTGGAAAAGGCTATTTGGAGTTGCAAATGGGGAGGCGATACTATTATGGATCTTTCAACTGGTGCCAATATTCACGAAACCTGTGAGTGGATAGTGCGTAACAGCCCCGTGCCCGTAGGCACTGTGCCTATGTATCAGGCTATGGAGAAGGTGCATGGCAAGGCCAAGGATTTGACTTGGGAACTCTATCGTGACACACTCATCGAACAGTGTGAGCAGGGCGTGGACTATTTCACCATTCACTGTGGTATACGTCGCAAAAACATTCACCTCTCTCAGGGTCGCATGACAGGCATGGTGAGCCGTGGCGGCAGCATTATTTCAGAATGGTGCTTGCAAAATGACAAGGAAAGTTTCTTGTATGAACACTTTGATGACATTTGCGATATTTGTGCGCAGTACGATGTAGCCATATCTCTTGGCGATGGCTTGCGTCCGGGTTCAATTTACGATGCCAACGACCGCGCGCAATTTGCCGAACTCGACACCATGGGCGAACTGGTTACCCGTGCTTGGGCTAAGGGCGTGCAGGCCTTTATTGAGGGACCGGGTCATGTGCCAATGCATAAAATTCCTGAGAACATGCAGCGCCAGATTGAAAAGTGTCATAATGCGCCTTTCTATACGCTTGGCCCGCTTGTAACGGACATTGCTCCAGGGTACGACCATATTACATCAGCCATTGGCGCATCAATAATAGGTGCACTTGGCACTGCGATGCTTTGCTATGTTACCCCCAAGGAACATTTGGCTTTGCCCAACCGCGACGATGTACGCACGGGCGTGGTGACATATAAGATAGCTGCGCATGCGGCCGACCTGGCAAAGGGGCATCCTGGTGCACAGGTACGCGACAATGCGTTGTCAAAAGCGCGCTACGAATTCCGATGGAAGGACCAATTCAACTTGAGTCTTGACCCAGACTTGGCTACAAAGTATTACAAAGACGCACATTTCGAAAACGGAGAGTTCTGCACCATGTGCGGTCCAAACTTCTGTGCCATGCGCATTTCGCATCGTTTGGGTGAATGTGACGATGAGCAGAAATGATGAAGTGCAGGTGATGTACGTGCATGGTTGTTGCACGCAATGCTACATGGCCTGTTGATATAATATAGAAAAGGCGTGGCCCCAAGGCAGATTTCTATTACTGAAATCTTGCTTTGAGGCCACGTCCTTTTTGCATCAGTAGGTGTCTTGCAGTCTGTTTACTTCACCTTGCCGGCTTTCTTCAACTTCGCAAATTCTTTTTTGGCTTTGGCTAATTGTGTGCAAAAGCCTTCGTCTGCATGCAGGCGTGCCACGAGTCCGCTGGCCACCACTCGGCCTGCATCAACATCGCTTTGATAGTGAACACCGCAAATAACACGACTTTGGCCAAACTCAAATCCACGTTTCAATATTTCGTTTTGGCGGTCAATGTTAATTTCGGCAAGCACCAAAGCAGTTGCCCAGCCAATGGCGGTATGGCCTGATGGGTAAGAGCCATTTGTGGCGAGCCACTTTTCAGCACCGGGTGTTAGTGATTGTTCGCCAAATAACATGAATGGGCGCATGCGCATATAGTAGTTCTTTGCGCTTCGTGTAGACAAATCGCCTGCGTCCTCCTGCATACGGCTTATGAGTGTATATATTTCGGGCGTTTCTTCTTTAGATATTTTGATGCCGAAAGCATCAGAAAAGGCGTTTGACAATCCGACACCGCCCAAATTGGCGTCTTCGGCAGCCTGTTTGCCGCGTGGGGTGATACGTTGCATCTTTCCCCACTTGTATTGCGCTTCGTCGTAATTGAACTGCGCACTACCGGGTTGGGGTGGGGGTGGAAGCAGCTCAAGGCTATTGGCCACTTGGTCTGGTTTCAGAAAAGTGTTTTGCGCTTGGCAGAAAGTAGACATTGCAAGCATCGCGCATGAGGCAATGAATAGGACTTTTTTTCTCATAGAAATGTGCTTTTGTAGTTGAGCAGATATTCAAAACAATGACGTGCAAGTTGTAGTGATGCCATCATGGTTATGAGCATCTGCTGATATATTGTTCTTTTGCAAAGTTACACTATGTTTTGTAAAGAGAAAAGCGCGTAGCCAACAAAAAAGGCCGCATACCTATTAGAGGTACGCAGCCTTGTGTATGATTTACGATAGCCTTTGTGTAGGCATCGCAAGAATCAATTAATTATTGCCGAACTTCAGATTAGTTCTTGAAGAAGTCCTTAACAGCTTCGTTAGGAACCATCTGTTCGTCAAAGATATAAGCACCAGTCTTGGGGCTCTTTACCATCTTGATTACCTTGGTGTAAGAGCGTCCATCGGTCTTACCTTCTTGAAGTGTAGCGACTGTTTTCTTTGCCATGGTTTACTGTGGTTTATTTGATTTCTTTGTGGATGGTCATTCTGCGAAGAATGGGGTTATACTTCTTCAACTCCAAACGTTCGGGAGTGTTTTTGCGGTTCTTCGTTGTGATGTAACGTGATGTTCCAGGAAGGCCGCTTTCTTTCATTTCAGTGCATTCGAGGATAACCTGAACGCGGTTGCCTTTAGCTTTCTTTCCAGCCATTTTATTCTACAATTTTAGCCGATTACTTTAATATTTTTCCAATCGCAATATCCCTTGGCTACGGCGCTGTTGAGAGCGGCGTCCAAGCCGACCTTGTTGATGAGGCGCAGACCAGCAGCGCTGATGCGGAGTGTGATCCAGCAGTCCTGTTCAACGTAGTAGAACTTCTTAGTGAACAAGTTTACATCAAACGAGCGCTTTGTGCGACGCTTCGAGTGAGAAACGTTGTTGCCAATCATGGCTTTCTTTCCTGTAATTTGACAAATCTTAGACATTGCTTTCGCTTTGTTTCTTTGTTGTTTGATTAGAAGTGTAGCGGTTTTCGGTATTTATTCTCCTATGACTGGGTTTCAGAATTTTGTTGTTGCGTAATCTTGGGGTGGGTTTTCTTACATTGACCAGTCAACGGACATACTATCCGCTTACGGGGTGCAAAGGTAGTAACTTTTTATTTAATGACAAAGCAAACGACTTATTTTTCAGTCATTTTGTGTCTAAGACAGACTTTGAATCGAATAAAATGTCAATAACCATTGCCTTCATCTTTGTAGTTGAAGACAAGTCCTGTCATTTGGTCATCGTTAGGATTACGAAACCTTACATTAGAGCTAATGGCAAACGTTCTTGTTGCATCGATAGGGGCATAACAGAAACAAGGTGGAACAGGTTGCTGCAGTTGGAGATTTTTTCACCATAGCCGCAATGGCATTGCCGCAGGTGCTTGCGCCGCCCCCTGTAGCCTGCACCCAACCAGCCACCATGCAGCGCAGCCAGCGTCCGAATACCGGGCGCCACCGCGCGTCGGTGCTCACCCGTTCGGCCAGTGGACCCACGCGGTCAGTACCGTCCCACTGGGGCAGGGCCTGCAAATAAGCGCTGAAGGGGTGATACTGCGGCATGTAGGCCGACTCCACAATGCGGTCCACATCATTGTTCCACACCATGCAGCCCCGTTTGTGCAGGTCAATCACCATGGTGTTGCGCACCAGTTTGCTCACGGGCACAAACCCTTTGTCCGCCTGGTCGCGCCGTTGCACTTCGGGCGTGCGGTCAAGCACATTATAGCGAATGTCGTACAGTTCGTCCATCAAGGTGATGGCTTGTTCTGTCAGACCGCAGTTTGTGGTGTTGGCAGTTGTTTGCGATGCGCAGTCAGTGTTGTTGTCCATGCTTTTTTGCGGTTGGGGTGTTTCAGCGTTTTTACTTTGTGGTTCCGGACTCTGTCCGATAGCGTCTATCAGTTTGTCCACGCCACGTTTCACAATGGCATCGGCATAGCGCAGCATTCTGTTAAGCATTTGTTTCATGGAAGTCATACAATTTGGTTAGATATAAAAGTAAAGTGCTGCAAAGGTAACACCAAGGCATTGCACCCAACAAAAAAAGTGTACAATTTGTACACAAATATTTGCCCATTCCCCGTCTGCCTACTTGTAAAAGAGTGCTTGTGCTTTTACTGCCATCTTACACTTTTTGTGCGTAACAAGTTGATATACAGAGGTTTCAAGAGTGTAAGATGATTTCAAAGTATCTTACACTCCCCTGCATACATCTTACACATCACACCCCGCTGCCTTGCAGTCGGTTTGCACGTATGCGGTGGGGGTTACGCCACAGGGACGTAGGGAAATCTGTCGGAGCAACAGACTTTTCTGCTCCCCTATGCCGTAATATCCTCCTCCCGTGCTTGTGCCGTGTGGCAGTATGTAGGTTGTGCAGGTTGCGTGTAGGTAAAATTTGTAGCATCTTACACTGAGTAAGGCATTGATACTCAATGAGTTGCAATGTATTAGTGTAAGATGTAAGATACTCGGTGTGTAAGTTGTTGTAGTATGGTAAAAGTCACAAATGCAACTTTTTTTGTCTTGGTTCTTTTAGTGTAAACATGCGAACGGACGCAAGCGCCAAACGCTATCACTAAACGCTATCACCAAACGCTAACTCTAAGCGCTAGCTCTAATGGGGGCGACGCGTCTCGCGTCGGGCATTTTTTTCAGCAGCCTCGTCGCGCGGGAAAAGATGCTGCTATTATTTAGTGGCGTTCGTGTTTCCTCCACTTATCTATCCCGACGCGTCTCGCGTCGGGCATTTTTTTCAGTAGCCTCGTCGCGCGGGAAAAGATGCTGCTATTATTTAGTGGCGTTCGTGTTTTCTTCACTTATCTATCCCGACGCGAGACGCGTCGCCCCCATTAGTGCTTGCGTTTCTTCAAGCGATAAACGCTATCACTAAGCGCTACCTCTAAACGCTATCACCAAACGCTATCTCTAATGGGGGCGACTTTTGTGCAAGTTATGCCCTTGTTACAGCCAAACAGAGCAGAAAGTTTGCAGTGCGCCTCTATTTTGTTGGGGCGCAAGTCTGTAAACTTTCTGCTCTGATGTGACACTATGTGATATAGCGTTTGAAGGTCGTTTCCTTAACGACAGTTATTTACTCGGCAGTTTCTTCGGGTTTTTCCTCGCCCTTGATGAAGTCGAGCAGCATGTGCATGGCAGCATTTGTAGCCGAGGCCAGGTTCTTGTCGCGGCCGTTGTCTTCTTCGATCATGCGCGTTTCAATGTGGTCGGCATTGCCTACTGCAATCCAGATTGTGCCAACAATGACGCCAGCTTTGCCGCCATCAGGGCCGCCAGGACCTGCATAGCCGCTAATGGCTACGGCGTAGTCAGTGTTAAACAGCTTGTTGGCGCCGATAACCATTTGGCGTACAACCTCCTCGCATACGGGAGTTTGCTCTTCAATCACTTTGGGGTCAACGCCCAGAATGTTCTCTTTTACTTCGTCAGCATAGCATACCATGCCACCTTTGTAGTAGTTTGAACTGCCTGGCACTGCTGTAATAACGCTGGCAATGCGGCCGGCGGTGCAGCTTTCGGCTGTGGCAAGAGTCTTGCACTCACGCCACATAATTTCGTTGATTTCCTTGCTTACAAGTTTGAGGTCTAAATCCATTGTATGTCTTTTTAGCGGGTGGCCGTTTTGTTGTGTGTTGAGCCACCTCTAAGTTATAATTTCGTATGATATATATAATGTACGTGTGACAGCGTAGCTTAGAGCGTGGTGCGTGAGTAGGCCGGTTTGTCAATCGGACAGAAGTCTTTGTCCTGATATTTGTAATGGCCTGTGATGGCAATCATGGCAGCGTTGTCCGTTGTGTATGAAAAGCGCGGTATGTAAATATGCCATCCTTTCTCCTCGGCACGTTGTTTGAAAGCGTTGCGCAGTCCTGTGTTGGCCGATACACCACCCGACAGGGCTACATGGTTAATGCCGGTTTGTTTGACCGCCAGATCCAACTTCTTCATCAATATGTCAACGATGGTGCGTTCAAGCGAGGCTGCCAAATCCTCTTTATGGTGTTCAATAAAGTCGGGGTCTTCCTTAATCTGGTCGCGCAGGAAATACAGGAAAGATGTTTTCAGTCCCGAAAAACTATAGTCAAGTCCGGGTATGTGCGGCTTGGCAAATTTGTAGGCGTCGGGATTGCCCTGACGTGCGAGTTTGTCAATGATAGGTCCGCCAGGATAGCCAAATCCCATCACCTTGGAGCATTTATCCATTGCTTCGCCCGCAGCATCGTCAATAGTCTGTCCTAATATTTCGAGTTTGTTGTAAGCATTAACTTTGACTATTTGCGAGTTGCCACCGCTGACCAATAAACATAGGAAGGGGTAGGGAGGTACTTCGTGCACATCGTCTTTCGTTTGGATAAAATGAGCCAAGATGTGGCCTTGCAGGTGGTTGGCTTCAATCAAAGGTACGCCGAGTGCGGTAGCAAGTCCTTTGGCAAACGATACGCCCACAAGCAGCGACCCCATCAGGCCTGGGCCAAGTGTTACAGCCACAGCTGACAACTCCTCTTTGTCGACACCGGCTTGTTTCAGCGCTTGGTCAACAACGGGCACGATGTTTTGCTGGTGTGCGCGTGAGGCCAGTTCGGGCACCACGCCACCGTATGCCTTGTGCACAGCTTGACTTGCAGTGACATTGCTCAGCAGAAAGCCGTCGCGCATGACTGCCGCTGAAGTGTCGTCGCAACTTGATTCTATAGCAAGTATTGTAGTCATTCGTTGTATTCGTAAATGTATGTAAGTAGGTGTTCAAAATTATTTTATACAATCAGTAGGTGTCATTTTCACATTGAAAGCACATTCTCGAGGCGCATCTGTCCCCTTCGATCTCGGTCACATAGCCCGCTATGTTCCCTCACCCGAAGGAAACATCTGCGTCCCGATAATGCACTTTCAATGTAAAAATAATTTTGAACACCTACTTGAGTTGTGTGATGCAATTGGGATTGATGTAATCTGCAAAAATCCTGCAATTGTGTTGAAGCGTAGGCTGGTTTAGTTGCCCTGTTTATGGCAAAAAGGGTGTTGTGCTCATTTCGCCATAACTTTGTTTGTACCAATTATAAGAGCTTTCATGCGAAATAAAGCATAATAGCTTGCACGCCAGCCAACTTGTATGCGTCAACTAAATTAGTAAGTCAGAACCTCCAATCCGTGTTCGGTCATCAAAAATGTGTGTTCCCATTGTGCAGAAGGCAGTTCGTCCTCCGTCACGACCGTCCAGCCATCTTCTTCATCGATAAACACGTGCCAATCGCCCATGTTGATCATGGGTTCAATGGTAAACACCATGCCCGGTACGAGCAACATGCCATTGTGGTGTGTGTTGTAATGGTCAACCTCAGGGTCCTCGTGAAATTCCAATCCCACGCCGTGGCCGCACAGGTCTCTTACCACACTGAAACCATTCTTTTTGGCATGCTTCTCAATAGCCTTGCCAATGTCTCCCACAAAGCCCCATGGTTTTGCAGCTTCGGCACCAATTTCAAGGCATTCCTTTGTTACGCGCACCAACTTCTCCTTTTCGGGCGAAGTCTTGCCAATGATAAACATGCGCGAGGCGTCACTGTAGTAGCCGTCAAGAATTGTACTCACGTCAACATTGATGATGTCGCCCTCTTCAAGTACCTCAAATTCAGACGGAATGCCGTGGCAAACCACCTCGTTGATGCTTGTACACACGCTTTTGGGAAAGCCCTCGTAGTTGAGTGGTGCGGGTATAGCGCCATGAGCCACGGTGTAGTCATACACCAGCTTGTCAATGTCCTCAGTGCTCATGCCTGCATGAATTTCTTTTTCTACCAGGTCAAGCACGCCAGTGTTCACTTCGCAAGAGCGCTTTATGCCTTCTATTTGTTCAGGCGTTTTTATAAGTTTGCGCGTAGGTACGAGTTCACCGCGATTTTGGTAGCTCAGTATGCGTTTGTCGAAATCTGTAGGTTCTTGCCCCTTGGGCACATACCAATTTCTCTTAATTCTTTTCAACATGATAGTTTGTAATGTGGCACTTAGCCACTTTTGGTGCAAAGTTAGTGCAAACCGAATGCCCTGCAAAGCGAAAAAATAATTTTTTTCGGTTTGCAGGGCTGAGGTGCCGCCTAACTTGACGAATAAAGTTAGTGCAAACCGAATGCCCTGCAAAGCGAAAAATAATTTTTTTCGGTTTGCAGGGCTGAGTAAAGTGTAGACAGTTTTGTTGTTTTGTTCTTTTATGTGTCCGTGGCCCGTGTAGCATCGCTGATGCGACTTGGGCACAGAGACCTCAAAAGACAGGTTGGCTAATGTAACCGTTTGGTGCCGTATAAATTGGCGTGAAAAGCTGGCTACTTACTCATAGCCGGAGTTTTGTTTGAGTTTCTTGTTCAAGTCCAAACATTTCTGCGGAATAGGGAATACGGTAGTAAAGCCAGTATCCTCATTGTCAATAGGGGTGCGCTGGTCGTATGCTTTTGTGTATTTGCCAAATCGAATGAGGTCTTGACGCCTCCAGCCTTCCCATACCAATTCTAAGAGCCGCTCTTTGAGAATGTTGTCCAAATTGGCTTCGACGTGAGGCATACCAACTCTATCTCTTATGGCATTAAGCTCTGCTGCACCGTTCTCGTTATTGCGTATTTTCGCCTCGGCTTCCATCAACAAGGCGTCGGCATATCTGAAAAGCACAATGTCGTTGTCAACTTGCCTGCCATCTGAATAGGCGGTTCTGTCCACTTCGTATTTTCCGACACGTGCACCAGCCGTTTGTTTATATGGGCTGTAACTGAGGTTTAGTTTCAGCTCCAGCGGCATGTACACCAAAGGCTTTCCGTTGTCCAGATATATCTTTTTGTTGTCAACGAACACCGTGTCTGCGTAGAAATTGATATGAAATCTGTTGTCAACATGGTTTGTGCCGTAACCGAACGCTTTGACGGTAGATACTGTTGCACTGGTGCCGTTCTCAGATGAACCGCCATAAGCTCCGCCATGCTTGTAGTGACGTGAGCGGAACAGATAATGATATTCGTTGAGGTAGAGGTTCTTATCCAATGGAATGGTGAAGATGTTCTCTTTGGAGTTTTCATTGTGCACGGCGAAGTTTGAGGCATAGTCACTTTCCAGTTCATAGCCTTCTTGTTTTAGTTGTTCGCAATACCAGATGCAGGTTTCCCAAGCGTTCTTCTTTTCACCATTGACAGTGAAGTATATGTCCTTACCTTCTAATTGTTTGCCGTCAGTCCAGTTGTCATCGGTGTAAATCTCCGCATTAAGGGCAAGCTTTGCAAGAAGAAAGTTGACGACAGGGCGCGTGATGCGTCCGTAATAGTTGCCCTCCTTGTTGGAATGCTTGTCGGCAAGCAGTGGAGCCACATCTTGCAATTCGTCAATGATAAACTTGAATACCTCGCTTCTTTCGCTTTGCACCACATGTTTCAGTTCTACATCGTATGATGTCACAATAGGCACCCGTCCGAACATGTCCATTGCATAGTAGTAGAACAAGGCACGTACCGCCCTCACCTCTGCAGTGAAGCTTCTCGTTTGCTCTGCTGTGAGCTGACTCTTGTGACTGTCAATAACCGAGAGTGATTGGTTGGATAACACAATCACCTTGAACAGATATTTCCACACATTATATAAATAAACATCGTTGGCGCTCCACTTGTGCTGATACATATTCTCCCACAGGCCGCCGTCATACCAGTCGCCGCCACGTATTGGGTTCATCGCCTCGTCGGTTGTAAGCGTGTTGTAATCATATATGCCGCGGCAGGTGCCTTGAAGCCCTTCAGACTCCTGGTTGCTGCCGATATGGTTGTATAGTGAAGCCACGGCGTTTTTGTATATGTTGTCGGCATTATTGTAGATGGCCTCTTGGTCAAGTTGGTCTTTGGGATTTTCGTCCAAGCAACTGAAGAGGCATAGCGTTACTGACACCATGAATATGTAGCTGATGTATCTTTTCATATTCCTCATTTCTTAAAATTGTACACTCAATCCCAATGAATAAGTACGGTACAAAGGATAGTTGCGCTTGTCGTCAATACCCATTGTGCTGTTCACCACATAGCTGTTTATCATTGGGGTCAGCCCTTTGTAGCCTGTAATAGTTCCAAGATTGCTGATGTTGCACGACACACGCAACGAGCGAATGACCATGCTCTTTAATGGTATGTTGTAGCCTATTGTCAGGTGCTCGAAGTTAAGATAGTTGCCTTTTTCAAGCCAATAGTCAGAGACTCTTTGGTCGGTGATGTTCTTCTGCGGAGCGTTTTTCAGCACATTGTAGTCAGGGAAACATGCCATGCTGGTGTAAGCCAACCCCGTTCCGTTGAATATTTTGTGGCCGAAAGCACCATTCATTTGCAGGGCTATATAGAAGTCCTTATATCTGAAACTGATGTTTGAACCAAGAGTCACCTTGGGTGTGGCTTGTCCGGCAATGTATCTGTCGCCGCCATCGCTCAAGTCCACTTTGCCGTTGTGGTCAATATCCTCTATGTCGTAAGAGTAGCTGCCGTTCTCGTTTTTGACGAGTCCCTTGCAGTGTGGAAGGTAAAACACGCCAAGAGGCTGTCCTACAATTTGATAGACAACATTGTTGTCGCCGCCGTTCTGCCCAGCCCCGTCCAGTGAACCGATGGCGGTTATGTTTGCCGCCGTCATGCTCATTCCTTTATAGTCCCCGCTCAGTGATATGAGTTTGTTGCTTTGGAAGGACAGGTTCATGTTTATGTTCAACTCCATGTCTTTCTTGCTTATAGGCTGTACGGACAAACCAAACTCAAATCCTCGGTTGGACATAGAGCCGATGTTTGCCAGCAATGTGTTGAAGGCGAATGGCGGAACAGGAACCTCGTAGGCATAGAGCATGTCGGAGGTTTTTGAATAGTAGTACTCAGCCGTGAGCATAAGGCGATTGGCAAAAAAGCCGATGTCGGCACCGATGTTGAAGGTCTTTTTGGTTTCCCACTTCAAGTCGGGATTGTTGTTTCTCACCATTCCGAGCGTCACCGTAGGCGAGCTGTTGACAGGTACAATGCCATTCTGTCTCACGGTGTTCATCGTTGTATAGGCTGAGATGCCTCCAAGGTTGCCCGCCTGTCCCAACCCCGTGCGGAGCTTGAGCATCGACAGCGGCTTTATGTTGGCAAGGAAGGCTTCCTTTTTCATGTCCCAAGTGAATGACACGGACGGGAAGAACCCCCATGTGTTGTTGTCGCCAACCATTGAAGAGCCGTCACCACGTGCATTGGCAGATACTGTGTAACGGTCGAGCAAGGTGTATGTGACGCTTCCCATTACAGATGCCAGGGATTGGTCTTCGTAGGTGCTTTCTGTACCCCCATAAGGGCGGGCTGCAGTAGCTCCCAGATTGTTATAACCGAAATCGTTTGTTGGAATGCCCTTGGCGTAGACCCAAAAGGCTGTTTTTGTTAGCTTACGATACTCACTGCTTGCTTCTGCCGAGATTTTGTGTATGCCGAATTGCTTTTTGAAACTGAGAGCCACATTGCCGAGCCATTCCTCTTTCTTAAACTCGCCACGATATACGTTGCCTTGCGCCCATACCCATGTGGGACAGAACATGCCGTTTTCGGTAGAACCATAAAGGTATGATGCGAATGTGGAAATGCGCCAGTTAGGATTGAAGTCGTAGCTCAGTTTTATGTGTGCGTCAAAGTTCAAATCCTTAGAGTCATTCTTCTCATCAAGCAATATGCCTGGAGGGTTGATGTGGGTGGCAGACTCGTTCTTCACCCAGTTACCATTCTTGTCAGTTCCAGCCGGGAATGTCGGATTTTGGCAAGCCGCAGAGTAAAACAGCATCTGGGTGTCAAAGATGTCATGGTTCTTAAATGACGAACCGAACACCCCGAAGTCTCCCGTGAGTTTGTCGTTGAAGGCTTTCTGTGTTACGTCAACTTTGGCAACAAAAACTTTATAGTCCATTCTCTTGATGATGGTGTTGTGGTCCATCACCCCGAAAGACGCACGATAGTTTGACTGTGGCGTTCCGCCGCTAAATGCAAGGTAATGGTTGTTGACCATGCCTGTGCGTGTTATCACCTTGTAATTATCGGTGTTGAAGCCCCCGTCGTTGCAATATATGCCCAAAGCCTTTGCTGTGGCTACATATTCTTCGGCGTTGAGCATGTCGAGATGTTTGTACATCTGCTCGAATCCGATGTTCCCCTCATACGATATTTGGAACCCTCGGCCAGTTCCCTTTTTTGTTTTTACTTCTATTACACCCGACGCACCGCGTGAGCCGTACATGGCAGTTTCGGCGGCATTCTTCAAAATTTTGAAGCTCTCGATGTCGGCAGGATAGATGGTTGAAAGTGTAAGTACGTCGGAAGTGACGCCATCAATCAGCACCAATGGGTCGTTGCCTCCGATGATAGAGGTGGTGCCACGCACACGCACACTGTTGAGCATGGCCATTCGGTCAAGTCCGTTGGAGGTTACGTTGACACCAGCAGCTTGGCCGCTCAGTACATCAAGGGCGTTGTTGACTCCTCCCCTTGAGGAGTGGCTGTCCGCCATCTTTATAATAGTGTTCCTGTTTTCAATGGTATCCTTTTGTTCTGTTGGAGTTTGCTGTTGTGCATGAGCCAAAGAACTGCAAAAGAGTGCAATGGTAAGGAACGTAAATTCTTTTTTACTCTTTGCCATCTTGTATATCTCTTTATATGGTTGTTAATGAAATTGTAGGGACAAAGTTAAGGCTATGTGGCTAATATTGCAATTGCATATCAACAAATTTGTGTAATGTCAGTTGTTTTATTTCAGAATTATAAGAACCACCCTTAAAAGGTGGAACGTCCAAAATTGGCATCAAAAACGAGACCGTTTCGGGGATCTTTAAGTTGTTTGAGAAACCCTCACACGAAGGGGATGTCTGCGTCCCGATAACGCACTTTCAATGTAAAAATAATTTTGAACACCTACTTATCCATCCTTGCCATCCTCATATATGTCTTCAATGATATTCGCAAAGTCATAGCCGCTTCCGTCTGTCCATTTTACGCACTGCTGAAGTCGCTTGTCAAACTTCTCCCAAAGTCCGTTTTCGGCAATGTACTGGACGGTCTTGTCAAAGTCGCTTTCCACAGAGTAATAAAACTCTTCCCACATGGCACCATACTCGTTGGCTAATTGGAAGGCACATTCCATATACGACATCATCAGCTCTGCAACCGCTTCTTCGGACGGCTTAAACTTCTTGAAGTCTGCCACGACCTTTCTGCAAACAGAAAAACGTAGCTGCGGGTCTCTCCGTCTCACAGGATAAAATTCCTCATGAATGATGTCCTTGTACTCTTCGAGTTTTCCTTTCTCGTCAGGACAGGCATAGTATTCCAAGTATTCCTTGGCTTCCTTTTTGGCGGAATACAGTTCAAGCACCATTCCTATGATTTCATCCTTCGTCATGGATTGAAGCAGTTTCTTTATCGTTGTTTTTGACATGACAATTCTTTTATTATTTGTTTCCTACTTATTGGCTCATTCTTTAGTTACCTTTTCCAAAGTGTTTTGCTCAATTAGCCATGGTTCCCCCCACACACTTGTTGAGCAAACGGAAAGCTGAATAGAAAATGTAACTTACTTACTCAAGTTTCGGATTTAGCAATGGCGGGCTGAAAGCCCAATGGAGCACATAGCCCAGGGCAAGCAAATCGGCACCCTGGGTACGCGTGTTGGAGTAGTCGCGCCCTGTAAGGGCAAAAGCTTTAAGACAAGGGGCTGGTGTTGAACAAAAATACATACGATGTTCCACTTTAAGACCGCTAAGTCAGCTATCAAGTAAGAATAACAACATAAAGGGTTAAAGCTTTTGCCCTTACAGAGCGCGGAGATTATACTATGCGGATGCCCCAGGATGCCGCTTCGCTTGCCCTGGGCTATGTGCTCCATTGGGCTTTCAGCCCGCCCTTGCTAATTCCGAAACTTGAATTACTTATTCATGAAATACACTGGTGAGTTTCGCGCTCCTTCTTTTCTCAGCACCCCAATCTCGGTGAAATGTTTCAGCCATTTGAGTGCGGCGTTCTGTCGTAGCCCGAAGTGTATTTCCATTGCACGCCGGTTGATGCAAGTGTTAGTGGCAAGATATGCCTTTATATTCTCCAACATCATTTCTTCCGTGTGCTCTTTTGACTTGGTGGAGAATTTTGCACGTTCAAAGCGTGTGTTCATTTTCACCTCTTGCAGCATTGAAGCATCGGGGCGGAATTTTATGTTGCGCACGCTTATATGGTCGGCACGCACCTTGTCTGCCGATTTGCCTTCTGGCATGTCCAAATCCACCGACAGTGAAAAGTAGCCTATGGATGGAATATAGAAACGGTGGCCATGTGGCAAGTCGTGAATCATGCACTCACGCAATGCCGACAAGGTGGCCTCCACATCGCCTTTTGTCAACGAGCAGGAGGATTGTATATGACTTTCAAGTTGTTGGGCTGACATGGGCGCATCCTCAATGATACGTGCAAAGTGTTGCTCCTTGCCAGTTCCTTGTGAGTTCTTTATTGATTGTATTTCGTATTTTATGCTCATATGGCTCAGTTGTTTAGACTACAAAAATACACAATATCGTGTATAAGGAATACTAATTTACTTGGGAAACATGGCAATATGGGCAAAATAAGTAGCTTCTTTATGCAAAAATGGTGTTCGATGACGGCGGTCCAATAAGTTAAATGTACCATTGTGCTCGTCTTACATCGTTCGTTCAATGTGCTTATAACGAACGATGTAAATGTTTACTTCGAACGTTGTGAGTGCTTACCTCGAACGTGGTAAGACAAGTTAGAAGCGCTCTTAGCATGATCTGTCGTAACGCATTAAAGGCCGCTTGGCATAAGGGAGACGGATAAAAACGCGGGCGTAGTGAACATGCCAACCGGTGCTTTTGGCTTTCTCATATAAATGGTATAATTTTGCACCTTATAAGTAAAGCCCCATGAACCAGAAGATTATAGACCGTCTCAATCATATGGCTGATGAAAAGGAACCGTTTCTTTTCGTCATCAATTATGATGGCACGGAAGCATATATACGGAAACTTTCGGAAATCTCTCCAGAAGAATGCCTTTATGACTTTGAGGGCATCACCAATGTGAAACGGCAGTTGCGCTCCGCGTCAGCAAAACAGCAGATGTGGAAAGTGCATGAACCGGACTTTGGAGAGTACACAAAAAGTTTTGAGACTGTCAAGAGCAACATTCTGTGTGGTAACAGTTTCCTTACTAACCTTACCTGTAAGGTGGCTGTGGATTGCGACCTTTCATTTGAAGATATTTTTTTAAGGGCAAAAGGCAAGTACAAGATTCTTGTGAGAACAAATAACGGCAAGCAGTTTGTGTGTTTTTCTCCGGAGTCTTTTGTCCGCATAAAGAATGGAAAGATATATTCTTATCCTATGAAGGGGACACTCGACGCTTCCCTGCCAAATGCAGAAGAAGTGCTGATGAACGACGAGAAAGAGGCTGCAGAACATGCTACCATCGTTGATTTGATTAGAAATGACTTAAGCCGTGTGGCAGAGCGAGTAAGGGTGGACAGATACCGTTATATAGATGTACTGCATACTAACAAGGGTGACATACTGCAGACCAGCTCTGAAATCAGCGGCAAGTTGCCATCAGACTATCATAAGCGTATAGGTAATATTTTGGCTGCCATGTTGCCGGCAGGTTCGATTACGGGTGCGCCAAAGGATAAAACGGTGCAGATAATTCATGAGGCAGAAGGATACGACCGCGGTTTTTATACGGGCATTATGGGTATATATGACAACGGAATGCTCAATTCGGCCGTAATGATACGTTTTATGGAAAAGGACGGGGAGGGCATATTCTTCAAGGCCGGAGGTGGCATTACCTCAAAGAGTGATTGCAGAAAAGAATTTGAGGAAGTGTTGCAAAAGGTGTATCTTCCGTTTGAATAATTACACAATGAAATATGGCACAGCAATTTGTAGAAACTATAAAGATTAAGGAAGGAGAGGCACAGGCTATAGCATATCATCAGGAAAGGCTGGAAAGAACTATTCGGCATTTCTTTCCATCGCTATGCAATGCGACTTCTATGCCTTCGTTGGAGGAACTCGTGGCGCCAACGGCAGATATGGATTTTTATAAGGCGAGGGTGGTGTATGGAGAACAGGGTGTAAAGGACATAACTTATGCTGCATACGCCATGCGCGAAATAAGGTCCTTGCAAGTAGTTGAAAACGATGCGATAACGTATGACTATAAAAGTACAGATCGTAGCAGTCTTAATGCTTTGGTGGCACAGAAGGGGGACTGCGATGAAATCATCATCGTTAAACATGGCCTTTTGACTGATACTTCATTTACTAACCTTGCCATATATGACGGTAATCATTGGATAACTCCCAAACGCCCTTTATTGCTTGGTACAAAAAGAGCCGCACTCCTGGATAAAGGTATTATTCAAGAAGCAGATATCACATTGAATGATTTGCGAAATGCTGTGAAGGTGAGTCTTTTTAACGCAATGATTGAATTTGGAGAAAGGGAGGTGCCAATAGGTAATGTCCGCTTTTGAATACGCAGCATCTAACATATTGGCTGGTTGGCAGTTGAAGCGAATGTGCCTGCCAATTATTTTGACATTAAAAGGCTGAAATGCCAGCTTGTTATAAAAAATCCGCCGCACGTTCACCCGTTGGTGCGTGCGGCGGACAGATCAACCAAAATAACATTATATAGTTTAGTCAAGTCTCGTAATAGGGGGGCCAGGTAAATGGCATGGTGCTGCAGGGTGATTTTTGAATACCTACTTATTGGTGTAAGCTTCTTCATGCACACCGGCAACGGCGCGTCCACTGGGGTCGTTCATGTTTTTGAATGACTCGTCCCATGCAAGTGCTTCGGCTGTAGAGCATGCAACACTGGGTACACTGGGCACACTGCGTGCCGCGCTTTCGCTGGGGAAATATTCTTCAAAGATTGAACGATAGTAATATTCCTCCTTGTTCATCGGGGTGTTGATGGGGAAACGCTCGGCTGCATGTGCCATTTGTTCGTCAGTTACAGCTTGTGCGGTGACGGCTTTCAAGGTGTCAATCCATGAATAACCTACACCGTCGGAGAATTGCTCTTTTTGGCGCCATGCCACATCTTCAGGCAGTATGTCGGCAAAGGCTTCGCGCACAATTTTCTTTTCTATAGTCTTGCCAGGACACATCTTGGCTTCGGGGTTCAGACGCATGGCCACATCGAGGAAATCCTTGTCGAGGAAGGGGACGCGGCCTTCAACGCCCCAAGCCGAAAGGCTCTTGTTGGCTCGCAGACAATCGTAGAGGTGGAGTTTTGACAATTTGCGCACGGTCTCTTCGTGAAAAGCACGTGCATTGGGCGCTTTGTGGAAATAGAGGTATCCACCAAACACCTCGTCGGCTCCTTCGCCCGAAAGTACCATTTTGATACCCATAGACTTGATGACACGTGCCAACAAGTACATTGGGGTGGAGGCACGCACGGTGGTGACATCGTATGTTTCGATGAAATAGATGACGTCACGCACGGCGTCAAGTCCCTCCTGTATTGTGTAGTTTATTTCGTGGTGCACTGTACCGATAAAGTCAGCCACTTCCTTGGCTTTTGCGAGGTCGGGTGCGCCCTTCAATCCCACTGCAAATGAGTGGAGCTGAGGCCACCAGGCTGCTTGTGTGCTGTTGGTCTCGATACGGTGTGCTGCGTACTTTTTGGCAATGGCTGATATGACAGAACTGTCAAGACCGCCCGACAGAAGTACTCCGTAAGGCACATCGCTCATTAGCTGGCGCTTGACGGCTGCCTCGAGTGCGTTGTGCACACCGTTGACAGATGCGCCATTGTTCTTTACGTTGTCGTAGCTTTCCCAATCGCGTTTGTACCATCTTACCATTTTCCCCTCAGAACCACGATAATAGTGTCCGGGCAAGAATGGTTCATATTCATCGCAGAATCCTTCCAGTGCTTTGAGCTCGGAAGCACAATAAATGGTGCCGTCCTTGTCGTGTCCAATATACAAGGGTATGACGCCAATGGGGTCGCGGGCTATAAGAAAGTCGTCGTTGGCTTCGTCGTATAATGCAAAGGCATAGATGCCATTGAGGTCTTCAAGAAAGTTTATGCCTTTGTCGCGATAAAGGGCAAGTATAACTTCGCAGTCGGAGCCAGTTTGAAATTGGTATTTGCCGGCATATTGCTTGCGTATGTCTTGATGGTTGTAAATTTCGCCGTTTACAGCCAACACCTGTTTGTTGTCGGGTGCAAATAAGGGCTGCTTGCCGCTTTGGGGGTCGACAATCGAAAGTCGCTCGTGACACAATATGGCACTCTTGCCACAGTAGATGCCGCTCCAATCGGGGCCTCTGTGACGGATTTTCTTACTCATGGCAAGAGCTTTTTTGCGTAACTCGGGAGTTTGCTCTTTAATGTTGAATATTGATACGATGCCGCACATTGTAGTCTGTCTGTTATTGTGTTTTGAATGTATGTTCGTGATGTGCTTAATGTCTTGTGGAAGACTTGTTTTGCTATCACGTTGCAAATATAACAACAATATTTGTAACAGAATGACTTTTTGCGCAGAAATATATGGATAAAATGCATCTTTTGTTGATATTCTTGTTGCAGAGTTTATATTTTGCTATTACTTTGCGCTGAAAAGTATTAAAATGCAAAATATATTGTGTGCTTTTGTTACAAGTAGATGGAGGATAGCTTGTGCTAACGTTGGTTCGGGGTAAAATGAAAAATACCGTACAACAGTCTGACTTTTTGGTAAGTCAAGCCCTTGTACGGTAACTTTGGAATTATAGGTTAACTTGTCAACTTGTTCACTAATTCTGCCAACGCATGTCTACTTATACATATAGGCGTTCCTTCTCTTTATGTGTGTTTGAAGATTGTGGCAGCGAATTATTGATTAAGTTGCTCCATTTCATCGGCAGACAGTATTTTGTGCGCTTTGCTGAAGCGGTTGCGTTTGTGTGGCGTAACACGCTCGTTGCTGTTGGCAGTCAATGGTGTGTCGTCGGACAACCTGCCGCTTGACAAGCTGTGGACATTGCCTCCGTATTGCCGCCATCGCTCCATGATGCTGATTACATAGTTGTAGGTTTCGTTGCCAATCATGTAGCCATATTTAACAACGGGGTCGCGGTAGTATTGGGCATTACTCAAATTGCGCACGTAGTAGCTCACGTCGCTCCAGTTGTTGGCGTTTCCGCCATGTTTCCGGGCGAGTGATTGGGCGTCGCGTATGTGGCCAAGCCCGCCGTTGTAGGCAGCAAGCACAAATTTGGCGCGTTCCTCGGCATCGGCAATGTTGGCAAATTGTTGTTGCAGGTGTCTGATGTGGCGTGCTGCTGTGGTTATATTGTCTTCGGGCGAGAAAAGCCGGGTTGAAGGCAAGCCATATTGTCCGGCAGTGGCGGGCATAATTTGCATCAAGCCACAGGCGCCAGCCCATGATGTGGCATTGGGGTCGAAGCCCGACTCTTGATAACATTGTGCTGCAATGAGTCGCCAGTCCCAGCCTGTATAGCGCGCAGCTGCCTTGAAATAGGCGTCGTAGGTGGATATAATACCTTTCTCGCGTGAAATGAATGGGGCACGTACCTTGCGGTGTACGATGGTGCGGTTGTGCAGCCACGTTCTTTCCGTTTTTTGTGCTTTCACTTCTACACCATCGCCATACCAATCGTTGAGCGCTTCGGCCAGGTCTTTAGCATCGGGTAGTATGGCCCAACTTGCTCCCGTCTTTGCGTTTTTAGCTCCCGCAGTGGCTATGCCTTGTTTTTGGCAGAAACTGGGGGAAAGCTGATAGGCTATGACGTCCACATCTCCCTTTTTGAGCATTTTGGCCAATTCGGTGCTGTCTGTGGCAAGTTCAACACGTACACCAACTCCCAAGGTATTAGCAAAATCTTCGGCCAGTGCATATTGCAGACCCATGCCGCGGCCCTGGTAGTCGAAGTATGTGTCGGGGCCGCTGATGGTGCCAATGATGAGTTCGCCGGACTGTGATATGCGGTCGATGTTTACGCCGTCGCTGTGGTTTTTGGCCTTGGCAAAGGCGCCATTGTCGCCCGAGGCCTGACTCGTTTTGTTGTGGCAGGCTGTGAACAGAGGCAGCGTGAAAAACAATATGAACAAAAGGCGTGTCATGACAATATTACATTTCAGCTTCCTTCAATCGTTCGGCATTTTCGGCTACGATGAGCTGGTCGATGCAGTCCTGTATGTCGCCGTCCATAAACGCTTGCAGATTGTATATGGTATAGTTTATGCGGTGGTCGGTGATGCGGCCCTGCGGATAATTGTATGTACGGATTTTGGCCGAACGGTCGCCAGTCGAAACGAGCGTTTTGCGGCGGTTGGCGATGTCGTCAACGTACTTTTGGTGCTCTTTGTCGTAGATGAAAGTGCGCAGACGTGCAAGTGCGCGCTCTTTGTTCTTAGGTTGGTCGCGGGTTTCGGTGCACTCTATTAAGATTTCCTCTACTTCGCCAGTGTTGGGATTTTTCCAGTTGTAACGCAAACGAACACCCGATTCTACCTTGTTGACATTCTGACCACCGGCACCGCTTGAGCGGAATGTGTCCCATTTAATTTCGCCTTCGTTGATGACCACATCAAATGCTTCGGCTTCGGGCAATACGGCAACGGTTGCTGCCGAGGTGTGAACACGTCCTTGTGTTTCGGTGGCAGGCACGCGCTGTACGCGGTGTACGCCACTTTCATACTTCATGGTGCCATACACGTCGGTGCCCGTAATGGAGCAGACAATTTCCTTAAAACCGCCTGCGGCTCCCTCGCTGGCACTTGACACTTCAAGTTTCCAACCCTTACGCTCGCAGTATTTGCTGTACATGCGGAACAAGTCACCGGCAAAAAGTGCAGCCTCGTCGCCCCCCGTGCCGCCACGTATTTCGAGAATGGCATTTTTGGCGTCTTCGGGGTCTTTAGGTACGAGCATGAGTTTGATGCGCTCTTCGAGTTCGGGTATGCGTTTCTCACATTCGGCAACTTCCTCGCGTGCCATATCCTTCATTTCGGCATCAGTCTCGTTGAGCAGCATGTCCTTGCTCTCCTCAAGGTTCGATAGTAAATTGGCGTACTCCTTGCGGGCTGCCATGAGGTCTTCAAGCTCTTTGTATTCTTTGGTCAGTCGCACATAGCGCTTTTGATCGCCAATGACGTTGGGGTCTGTAATAAGTGTGCTGACTTCCTCAAAGCGTGCTTCAAGTCCGTTCAATTTCTCTAATAATGTATTCATTTAAGTAGGTGTTCAAAATTATTTTATACAATCAGTAGGTGTCTACAAAGAAAGAAGTTCAGAAAGCCGGCAACTTGATTGCTACTGTTGTGTGGGGGCAATCATGGTTGCTGGCTTCTTGAACTTCGGGTTGTGTTGTGTATTAGTAGTTGAACTCGCCAAACTCGCTCTTGATGGTGAGTGAGCGCGGGCCTTCTTCGATATGGCCTACAACTTGTGCATCGATGTTGAAGCTCTTGCTGATGGCAATAACCTTTTCGGCATTTTCGGGACGTACGTAGACTTCGAGTCGGTGTCCCATATTGAACACTTTGTACATTTCTGCCCAGTCGGTGCCGCTTTGCTCTGCAATGGTCTTGAAGAGAGGTGGTACGGGGAACATATTGTCCTTGATGACGCGGCAATTTTCGCCCACAAAGTGCAGAACCTTGGTTTGTGCACCGCCTGTGCAGTGTACCATACCATGGATTTCGGGACGCAGTTCGTCGAGCAGTTTCTTCACGACGGGTGCGTATGTACGGGTGGGGGAAAGCACAAGCTTGCCGGCATTGATGGGTGAGCCTTCCACCTTGTCGGTAAGTTTAAGTCCGCCGCTATATACCAATTCTTCGGGTACGGCATGGTCGTAGCTCTCGGGATATTTTTCTGCCAAGTATTTGGCAAACACATCGTGACGGGCTGAGGTGAGTCCGTTAGACCCCATGCCACCATTGTACTCCTTCTCGTAGGTAGCTTGACCACTTGACGAGAGGCCGACGATAACATCGCCCGGACGAATGTTGGCATTGTTGATAACGTCGCTGCGTTTCATGCGGCAAGTGACAGTAGAGTCGACGATGATTGTGCGCACCAGGTCGCCCACATCGGCAGTTTCTCCGCCAGTGGCATAGATGCCTACACCCATGTCGCGCATCTGCTGCAACAACTCGTCTGTGCCGTTGATGATGGCAGAGATCACTTCGCCCGGTATGAGCATTTTGTTGCGGCCAATGGTAGAGCTTACAAGAATGTTGTCAACGGCTCCAACGCAAAGAAGGTCGTCTGTGTTCATAATAAGGGCATCTTGCGCAATGCCTTTCCATACAGAGAGGTCGCCCGTCTCTTTCCAGTACATGTATGCAAGGCTTGATTTGGTGCCGGCACCATCGGCATGCATGATATTGCAATATTCGGGGTCACCACCCAATATGTCGGGAATGATTTTGCAAAAGGCTTGAGGGAATATGCCCTTGTCAATGTTTTTGATGGCGTTATGCACGTCTTCTTTCATGGCGGATACGCCGCGCATCATGTATCGTTGTTTGCTGTCCATGTGAACTGATGAGTATGTATGTTTAGAGTTGTGTGTTAAAATTCTACCTTAGGTGCTTTCTCTGCTCCGGCTTCAGCCTCGAACTGATTCTTTTTGTCAAAGCCAAACATTCCAGCCACGATATTGGCGGGGAAACGGCGCACGCTCACGTTATAGGTTTGAACGGCCGAGTTGTAAATTTGGCGACTTTCGTTGATACGATTTTCAGTACCCTCGAGTTGTGCTTGAAGTTCTGAAAAGTTCTCGTTGGCCTTGAGGTTGGGATAATTTTCAGACACCGCCATCAAGCGGCCGAGAGCTTGTGATAATTCGCCTTGTGCGGCTTGATATTGTTTGAGCTTTTCGGGGGTAAGGTTGTCTGAATTTATAGTTACTTGTGTAGCTTTTGCTCGTGCAGCCATTACATTTTCGAGTGTCTCGCTTTCGTGTTTGGCATATCCCTTAACGGTACTTACCAAATTAGGTATGAGGTCGGCACGGCGCTGATATTGTGATTGAATGTTGCCCCATGCAGTGGCCACAGCCTCGTCTTTGGCAATCAGGCCATTGTAGGTGGTCAGTGTGCCGCCTACCATAATAAGAATTAGCACGCCAATCACGAGCAGGGTTATTGTTCCTTTCTTCATATCCGTTTGTTGTTAGTTTGAAAAAATGTCTGTTCGTTGTATTTGTTTGTCAAAACCGGCCACCGCTTCCGCCGCCGCCAAAGGTGCCGCCGCCAAAAGAGCCTCCGATACTTCCTCCACCGAATGAACCCCCACCGCTGCCACCGCCAAATAATATGGGCGGAATGGCGTTGCCGTTGTGTGTGTCGTTTGTGTCGGTATAGTGTGTTGTTTTATTCCCGCACTTGGGACATTGCCAAATGGTACGTATCTTCCAGTCGCTAATAGCACTGTCGCGCACCCTCTGACTGCTGACTTTGCGCATGCGTGTCTTGCATTTAGGGCATCTTGGTGTGCGGTAGGCAAATATGTATGAGATGGCAATAATGAACAGCAATGCGATAATGAAACCTGCAACTGCGGCCGAACTGTCATCGTCGTTTCCATTCTCAGCTGTCAGGGAATTGTCTTTGCGCACATAGCTGTCAATGCGCTTGATTGTGTTGACAATGGCACTGTTCCAATCGCCAGCTTTTAGTGCTGGCACCATTACCTGATTTTGAATTCGCCTGCAAATGGCGTCAGGCAGTGCACCTTCGAGCCCGTTACCGGTAAGTATTTGGTAGCTTCTGTCCTCAGTTGCTAAAATGACTATCAAACCAGAGCGTTGTTCTTTTGAGCCGATGCCATATTTGCGGCTCAAATCCATACCAAATTGATAAGGATCATCGCCCTTAAGCTGTTTAACCACCACCACTACAGTTTGAATGCCTTTGTCGCGTTCCAACGCTTGCAGCATGCTGTCTGTGGTTGCAACAGCTGTTGGCGATAGCACACCGTCGGGGTTGCACACATAATGTTGTGCGTTTTGCAAGTGGACCATGGGCAATGTTTCGATGGTCCACTTCTCTGCAAGCGCCATAGTGGTGGCTATGGCAGCAAACATCAGTAGTGTGAAGATTTTGCGTAACATATTTGTGATGGGTGCGGCAAGAACGCCGTACCAAACTCGCTTTGTTGTTTTGTTAAACCGAAACCTATGCAAAGATAGGGTAAATCATTGAGAAATGTACGCTAAATGCCTTACTTTTAATGCAGAAGCGTTGGTTCTGTTCATTTTATGGCGCAAATGTTTGCCTCAGAACTGAATAAGTGAGAACTTTGTACTACTTAAAAGATTTGGCTTTGTCGCACGATTTTCCGTACTTAGCAACCTTTATAAACTGATGTATAATAACACCTGTTCGCATATTCTCACGAGAGAAAGCAGCAAGGCATATCATTAAAACAATGAAACAAAATGGATATGTGCAGAAGCAGCTTGGTATTAAGACCAAACGTTTCTGCCAAACACTTGATTTGAAAAACGAGCCAGAACTCATTGCCGCATACAAGAAATTGCATGAAGAAGGTCACGTCTGGAGAGAAATCCTCAATGGTATCAAAGAGGTAGGCATTCTCGAAATGGAGATATACCTGTTGGAAAACCGTCTGTTTATGATTGTTGAAACGCCAGAGGATTTTAATTGGGACGAGTCGATGGCAAAACTGGCCAAACTGCCAAAGCAAGAGGAATGGGAGGCACTGACAGGAAAATATCAAAAGACGAAAAACGGTGCCACCTCTTCAGAAAAATGGCAGCTTATGGAGCGTATATTCCATCTGTATTAGTGGGGCGCTCATATGGATTGCCAGGAACTTGTCTCACATAATAGGGCTGACATCTTGCATCAGATATCAGCCCCATCCTTTATCTTTGCTTGCCTTTCCACAGTGTATTCATGCGGTCGCGGCTGCGGTCTTCTGCCTGATTATTGCATGGTTTCCAAAGCACTTCGTCCTTGACCTCATTGGGCAGATATTGTTGTGGCGTAAAGTTTCCCGGGTAATCGTGAGGGTATAAGTAGCCGTCGTGATAGCCAAGTTCCGCCATAAGTTTGGTGGGCGCATTGCGCAAGTGCAGCGGCACGGGCAGATTGCCTGTGCGTATTACCAACTGCAGGGCGTTGTTAATACCCATGTATGCCGAGTTACTTTTGGCGCTGGTGGCCAGATAAACCGTAGCTTCGGCCAAAGGAATGCGCCCTTCAGGCCAGCCAATTTTAGCTACTGCATCAAATGCTGCATTGGCCAGCAGCAGCGCGTTGGGATTGGCAAGTCCGATATCCTCAGAGGCCGAAATGACCAAGCGCCGTGCTATGAATTTGGGATCCTCGCCGCCCTCAATCATGCGTGCCAACCAATATAGTGCCGCATCGGGGTCACTGCCTCGAATACTTTTTATGAAGGCCGAAATGATGTCATAGTGCATTTCCCCTTCCTTGTCGTAGGCCAATGGGTTTTGTTGCAGGCGTTCGGTGATCGTAGCATTGTCAATAACGAGCGGGTCGGCATCAGAGGCAGATGTCACCAAATCGAGTATGCCTAATAGTTTACGGGCATCGCCACCGCTGTATCTGAACAGAGCTTCAGTTTCTTTCACCTCGATATGCCGTTCTTTCAGCACCAAGTCCTTGGTCAAGGCGCGATGTAGCAGCACTTCAAGGTCAGCCTTGTCCAAACTCTTTAGCACATACACTTGGCAGCGCGACAAGAGCGGACGTATGACCTCAAATGAAGGATTTTCGGTGGTGGCGCCAATCAGCGTAATGGCACCAGTTTCAACAGCGGCCAAGAGCGAATCTTGTTGCGACTTTGAAAAGCGGTGAATTTCGTCAATAAACAAAATAGGGCTTTGCTCGCTGAAGAAACGTCCGTTTGTGGCACGGTCTATCACCTCGCGCACCTCTTTCACCCCGCTATTTACTGCTGATAGCGTGTAGAAAGGCGTGTCGAGATGTTGCGCAATGATTTTGGCCAAAGTCGTCTTGCCAACTCCCGGTGGCCCCCATAAAATGAATGAGGAGATATGTCCGGAGTCAATCATCTGACGCAGTACGGCACCTGGTCCTACCAGATGTTTTTGGCCTATGTAATCATCGAGCGTTGTAGGGCGCAGACGTTCAGCTAATGGTTTCATTGTTCTATTTCGCTAAGTTCGAGCCATCGCATCGATTTCTCGTCAAGTTCTTCTTCGAGCAAAGGCAGACGTTTGCTTTTTTCTGTAAGTTCGTCAACGGACAGTGTGCCAGAGCAAAGACTCGTTTCGATTTCCTTCTTTTCGGCTTCGAGTTTTTCAATGTCCGTTTCAAGCTGCTTGAGTTCTTGCTTTTCCTTGAAAGACAATTTGCGTTTCTTTTCGCCGCCCCAAGTGTTTGCTTTTGTATTAGTGTTGGTGGCTTGCTGCTTCTTTGCGGCTTCTTTCTCCTCTTGCTCTTCATGTTCACGCAGCGATTTCCATTCGCGGTATTCTGAATAATTACCAGGAAAATCGTCAATCTTGCCCTCACCGTTAAACACTAACAGATGGTCGACAACCTTGTCCATGAAGTAGCGGTCGTGACTGACTACTATCACACACCCCTTGAAGTCCTGAAGATATTCCTCAAGAATTTGCAGCGTGGCAATATCAAGGTCATTGGTCGGTTCGTCAAGTACCAAGAAGTTGGGGTTCTTCATCAGCACAGTGCATAGTTGCAGGCGTCGGCGCTCACCTCCCGACAATTTGTAAATGTAATCTTGCTGACGGGCTGGTGGAAAGAGAAAATGCGTCAGAAACTGCATGGCTGTCAGGTGTCGGCCATTTCCCAAGTCAATGTATTCGGCATGTTTGCGTACCGCGTCAATAACCTTGTCTTGCTCGTTAAAGTCCATGCCGTCTTGTGAAAAGTAGCCAAATCGTACAGTCTCACCCACAACAAAACGGCCTTCATCGGGTTGTTCAAGTCCAAGCAGTAGTTTGATGAATGTGCTCTTGCCGGTACCATTGCCACCCACAATGCCCATCTTTTCGTAACGTGCAAAGTTGTAGTAAAAGTGGTCAAGAATAATCTTCTGCTGTTTTTGGCCGTCGGCACCAGGCACATCGAAAGCTTTGCTCACATATTCGGCCTCAAATATTTTGCTGCCAATGTATCCGCTCTTTACTTCAAGTCGTGCAGCCCTTTCCTCACGCCGTTGCTTGGCACGCTGTTCCAATTCAACAAAAGCCTCTTTGCGGTAGCGTGCTTTAGTGCCTCTGGCACAGGGCATGCGGCGCATCCAGTCAAGTTCTTTGCGATACAGATTGTTGGCGCGTGCTATATTAGCATTCTGTGCCGTGATGCGTTGCTCGCGTTTTTCGAGATAATACTCATAGTTGCCATCATAGGTGTAAATGGTCTCATCGTCAAGTTCCAGTATGCGCTGGCACACATTGTCAAGGAAGTAACGGTCGTGTGTCACCATGAGCAGCGCTTTGGTAGTGCGTTGCAAGTAACCCTCCAACCATTCAATCATTGAAAGGTCAAGGTGGTTTGTTGGCTCGTCAAGCACCAGCAAATCGGGGTCAGCCAGTAGTACATTAGCCAGAGCTACGCGTTTGAGTTGCCCACCAGACAGCTCTTCTACCGGCTGCGTGAAATTGTTAATGTCGAGTTTCGACAGAATTTGCTTGGCTTTCAACTCAAAGTCCCAGGCCTCGCGTCGTTCCATTTCATCTATCAGTTCGCTCAACCCCGGGTTGCCGGGTGTGGCAAGGCATTGTTCATATTGGCTGATGAGGGTTGACAATTCTCCAGCACGCTGGAAGCAGGCGTCAATCACAGTTGTACCAGGCTCAAACACAGGCGCTTGTTCCAAAATGGCAATGTTGGCATCGCGTCTTGTCACGATAGTTCCCCCGTCATAATCCTCCTTTCCGGCCAAAATGTTCAGCAAAGTACTTTTCCCGGCTCCGTTATGTGCTATGAGTCCGACTTTCTGACCGTCGGCAACCGAGAAACTTATGTCGTTAAAGAGTTCGAGCGCACCAAAGCGTTTAGTCAGGTGCTGAATGTCGAGTAATGGAATCATTGTGTTTGAGAAATAGGGGGATAAAAGCTAATATGCACACGCGCTTTCAGGGGTGTTAAGAAAACGCGTGTGCACATCAGCACAATGGGGGTTAGCGTTGAGGCTTAGAGTTCATTGGTTACAACGTTGCCCATTTGCATCACGTATGTCAGTTTGAGATTCTCGTCAAACATCATGAGGTCGGCGTCCTTACCAGCTTCGAGCGAGCCCTTGCGGTCGAACACGCCCATGATTTTGGCCGGTGTTTCGCTGGCCATACGGCAAGCGTCCTCCAATGGAATGTTGGCCATCTGCACGCAGGTGCGGATAAGACGGTCCATTGTGGCGATAGAGCCTGCCAGAGCCGAACGGTCTGCCAATTTGCACACGCCGTCCTCCAATATGACGCGGGGGTCGAAGGCTGCATCGCCTTCAGTTGCAGCGCATGCCAAAGAGTCGGTAATGAGCGCCGTCTTTTCAACGCCCTTGATTTGGTAAATCATGCGCAGCATGACGGGAGGCACGTGAATGCCATCGGCAATCATCTCGACAGTCATGTCCTCAAGTGCAAAAATGCTCTCTACTGTGCCAGGCACCTTAAATTCACGGTTCTTGTAAACCACCGGCATGGCATTGTAGAAGTGCGTGGCATGAGTCATACCTGCATCGTGGCCGGCCACCACGTCCTCGTAAGTGGCACGTGTGTGGGCAATGGCAGGTAAAACGCCGTGTTTGCGGCAAGCGGTGATAAACTCAACCGAGCCGGGGAGTTCGGGCGCCTCGTCCCAACGCTTCAGACACTTGTATTTCTCAAGCAGCGGTTCATACTCTTCAGCCACGGGAGCCTTGATCCACTCAGGAATTTGCGCACCAGCTTGTTTAGGATTGAAGTACGGACCCTCGAGGTGCAGACCGAGTACGGGGCTATTCTCTTCAGCCATCAATTTGTCACAAGTTTGGCAAGCAGCCTCAATCATGGGCACGGTTGACGATGAAAGTGTGGGGAATATCGAGGTTGTGCCGTGCTTGGCATGGGCGTTGATGGCTACGCGGAAAGCCTCTTCGGTACCCTCCATAAAGTCGCGTCCACCACCGCCATGAACGTGCATTTCGATGCCGCCAGGCACAATAGTGCAACCCTTCGCATCAATGATTTCGGCACCCTCAACGTGCAAGTCGTTGTTGCTAACGGCTTTGATTTTGTTACCTTCAACAATTACAGAACCGCCCTTGAGCCAACCCTGTGGGGTGAGAATGCGGCCATTAATGATTTGCTTAAGCATGATAGAATTAAAGTTTGATGGGCAGAATAGCTTGGTGTGCGTTACAGGGCAAATATAATGTGTGTCGCTACGGGTTAGGTTAAAGCCACTCTGCCTGAATGATATCAAGTTGATTACAATAGCGTGGCGTTGGCCGAATTTGTTGACGGACAAATGAACGACGAGCTGCTGTGACCTTCAGGCCGAGTCCCCGTCTGTATCACACATTCACAGGTCGAAAAGAGCATGGCGTGCCTACTTGTCAGCCTGTCAATATGTTAGCCCGTTAACGCTTAATTCCGCTAACGTCATAGCAAAGGTAAGCATATTTTTCTAACTTTGCACTCAAAATCTAAATAAATGACTACTAAACAACGTGAAGACCGCCGGCTGCGTCCTCGTCGCCGGGGTTGGCTTGCGCTCATGCCGCTTGTGTTGCTTGCGCTGCTTATGGCAGTGATGGGCATATTGATGAACGACTTTTCGAGTGTGCCGATGACCATCGTGTTTTTGTTTACAGGTATTGCCTCATTGCTCACATTACGTGGTTACAGCATTGATGAGCGTGTGCGCGCCTTTTCGCATGGTGCTGGCAGCAGCGACCTCTTATTGATGGTATGGATATTTGTGCTTGCAGGCGCTTTTGCTGCGTCGGCCAAGGATATGGGCGCGGTAACGGCAACGGTCGATCTGACCATGAGGTGCTTGCCCGGAAACATTTTGCTTGCCGGGCTGTTCCTCGCATCGTGTGTGGTGTCGCTTTGCATAGGCACGTCGGTAGGCACCATTGTGGCACTGGTGCCAATGGCGGCTGAAATGTCGGCACGCACAGGAGTGTCATTACCCTTTATGGTGGCCATAGTGGTGGGCGGCTCCTTCTTCGGCGATAATCTTTCATTCATATCCGACACGACTGTGGCGGCTACCCGTACCCAGAATTGTACCATGCGCGACAAGTTTCGCACTAATTTCCGCATAGTGCTGCCGGCTGCCATTCTGTGTTTTGGCATTTACGCCTTTATGGGTTTTGAGCAAGGCGTGGTATCAGCCAATGCCCAAGGCACCTTGCATCTTTGGCGAGTGCTGCCTTATGCCGTGGTGCTTGTAGCGGCGTTGTGCGGCATGAACGTTATGATGGTGCTCTGTGTTGGCACGCTTTTAACGGGTGTGGTTGGCATAGCCGAGGGGGCTTACACGCTTTCGGGTTGGTTGCTTTCCATGGCGCATGGCATAACGGGCATGGGCGACTTAATTCTCATCTCCATGATGGCTGGAGGCCTATTGGCAGTTGTGCGCAAGGGTGGGGGAGTCACCTATCTCGTGCGTGTGCTGACCCGCCGTGTGCACTCGCGTCGTGCGGCAGAGTGTTGTATAGCTTCATTGGTTGCCCTTACCAACTGCTGCACAGCCAACAATACTGTGGCCATATTGTCGGTTGGGGCAATAACTAAAGACATCAGTGTGCGCTATGGCGTGGACAAACGTCGTGCGGCAAGCTTGCTCGATATATTCTCATGCGTGGTCCAAGGCATTATACCATATGGTGCCCAGTTGCTCATGGCCAGTGGTCTGGCTCTTGTAAGCCCGATGCAGATTATCCCCAATCTTTATTACCCAATGTTGCTGGCATTGTCGGCAATTTTAAGCATAGCCGTAACAGGCAGGAATAAAGGACAAACAAAAAAATAACCACATTATAATAATGAAAAAGAAAAAGCGCAAATTCAAGCGTAGTTTCAAAATCTTTGTAGCAGTAGTCGTAGCCATAGTCGCTTTGTTCTGCATAAGCCGCTGCCGTGGGGGCAGTGAAAATGAAGGCAAATCCTTGCCCGAAAGCCGCATGCCGCATCTTAACGACTCGCTAACTAATGAAAAATCGAATTTCGATGGCGCGGCCGAGATGGACAGTCTCATTGCCAAATATCTCAAGCGTTGGGAGGTGAATGGCGCACAGTTGGCTGTGTCGCGCAACGACTCTCTGGTTTATGCCAAGGGATATGGTTGGGCAGAGAAGGAAAAGAACGACCCCATGCGTCCGTCTAATATTCTGCGCATAGCTTCTGTGTCGAAGCTGATTACAGCCACAGGCATTATGAAACTGCAAGAAAAGGGCAAGTTAAAGCTTACCGACCATGTTTTTGGCCCTCAAGGCATATTAAATGATACAGCTTACACCAATGCCATAACCGATAAACGCTATTTCGACATCACAGTTGACGACTTGTTGCGCCACAAAGCCGGCTTTACGCGATATGCGGGCGACCCCGTGTTTTCAACCCGTTATATTATGATGCAGAACCACTTGAGCACACCGCCCGACCATCATGCGTTGCTGCAAATTGTGCTCAAGCGTCATTTGGGCTATCAGCCCGGGGGCGACATGCAGAAGTATTGCAATATAGGCTATTTGTTGCTGTCGATGATTATCGAGAAACGTTCGGGCACAACCTACGAACAGTTCATACAGCGCGAGGTGCTGCAGCCGGCAGGTTGCTTTGGCTTCAAAATAGCCGGCAATTACTATAAGGACCGCCACCCTGGCGAGGTAAAATATTACATGCACAAGGAGGCCGAACCCATTCCTGAGTTTAACAACAGCGGTCGCATGGTAGTTAAGTGCTATGGCGAGAACGACATTACGAGTTCGGCAGGTGCTGGTGCCTGGTGCGCTTCGGCAGCCGAATTATGCCATTTTATTTCGGCCATTGACGGCGATGCGCATTATCCTGACATACTTACAGCGCAGTCGGTGCAGACAATGACCAAGGATATGGGTGAACACCGCTTCTCAATAGGTTGGAATTTCACCCCAACGGGAAAGCCTTGGACGCGCACAGGTACGCTCTCGGGTTCAAGTGCCCTGGTGGTGCGCTACCCCGACACCAACCAATGTTGGGTGCTGATAACCAACACAAGCACATGGAAAGGCCAGGGGTTCGCCAAAGATACCATGGCCTTGTTTGAAAAACTCCGCCAAAAGTATGGCGCTTCCATGCGTCCGCTGGGTGTAGATTTTGCTTTCACCAAATAGCCTCGCGCGCGTCCGGCATTTTATTGCCATTTTGTCTGCACTCTGCACTAAACGTGGTAAACGTACTGAAAATCAATATGTTTCGGAGTGTAGACAACTTCTGTTTTTATCTACACTCTTGTCTGCACGCAGTTGTATTTGTCTGCACGCAAAGGTGGCGTAGCAGTGTTTATATGCACGCCAAGTACGACAACCGCTGCACGCCATGGGCTTGCATGCACTATGGCAACAGGAGGCGCAGCAAACGATAACGGGAGGTAGTACCGACAGTTTGTCCGACTGTTTGTGCTACCTCCCGTTATTGTTTTTTCTTCCTCCCGTTTTTCTTCTCTTGCCTCTTGTTGTTGTGTCGTTAATTTGCAGATAATCGTGCAGGCATAGTGCAGACGGAGTGTAGATGAAATGCACCTTTGTATACACTCCATAATGCAATGATAATCAGCTGTTTATGTGCGAAAGTGCAGAGTGTAGACAAAAATTGATATTTTAATTTACTGTTGGTAAAACATGAACTTGCACACACTATACGAAGCAAGGCGGTTAGGTAAATTCTTTATGTATGTAAAAATGAAAGCACCCTGGATTTAGTAAGACGGTAAATCCAGAGTGTAATTGATGTGCCTTTGGGGGTAGATGACTAATTTGTAATAAGGAAAGATTTTTTGTAAATTCTGTTGAGGGTTACTGATGGTTCCTAATTTGCATTAAGTGGATAAAATGCTTCATGTCCTATGATAATAGCCTGTTATGGTGCCAACATGTTCGCATATAGAGTTAATTATTGTATAATTCGCGGGGGGGGGTAAAATAATATACTTACTTTTGTCACAGCAATAGTTTAATCAATATTTTATAATTAAAGGTTGCGCCCGACACGTATTAGGGAAATAAAGATGAAAAAGACATTACTTGTTGTTTCAGCACTTTCTGTAGCCTTGGCTTCACAGGCACAAATTCTTAAACCAGAGTCTGTATTGGGTGATATGAGAGTACCTGTACCAGTACCAGGAATGTTCACTTGTGATGGAAAGAGTCGTATGTCTAATTACTTAGATCATAACGAGAAAAATGTGAAGGTTTATAACGAGGACCTTGAAGTCGAAAAAGAATTCGATTTGGTTCTGCCTAATGCGCAAAGCTATGCAGTGACTAAATATCGCGAACTTTTGTGGAAAAACATGCCTCAATTTGACATGGTGGTGGATTATGCATTCGATCCAGTTGCAATAGAGAACGTGACAGCAGATCAGATACGTGATGATATGAACTATAGATACGAATACGAAAACCCCGCCGGGCTACGAAGACTATTTGGTAAAGAGGCCGTAATAACGGAAACTTCAAGAACCGCTACCTCTGTGTCTTTTGACATAAGTGTAAACAAAGATTCTTTGGAAGTAAGTAAGGACTATAATGGTAAGTTGACAGGTCACTATTATATAGGTAAAATCACGTACTCCTTAGGGGATTCTTTGATGTCGAGCGGTGTTAGGGTGCCATGCGGCAAATATTCTGGCATATTGAAGTATTATGGACCCTCTCTTACAGGTGCTTGGAAAGAGGATCCAGAGAAAAGTGATGAGCGAAGTTTTGAGATAAGGCCAATAAATTTGTACTACTATGATATGGCGTCTCTTTATGACGATGGCCATTTCCTTATTACGCAAAATCTTTTTAATGCTGACAAAGCGTACGAGTATGTCGTTCCTATATGCCAACAATCAGTTGTAAGAACCGAACAAACAGACCTTGATGGTGATGGAGAGGCCGATCAAATAACGACATGGTATGGCTGTGATTATCCAGGGTTCAAGATAATGCAAGATAACGGAAATGTGGTTGCTACTATAATGTTAGATGAAGGATATTCGCTTAATACATATGATAGTGACTTCACTTTTGTTCATTTCGAGAATAAGAATTACATCGTTGCAAATGTGCAGAAAGCAGGGAACGATGGTAAGACCGAGTACGCAAGTGTATTCTATGCGATAACTCCTGGTGACGCTGCCTCAATTAAGGCCGTACGTACTGAACGCACTGGATTAAAAGCAACGCCAGAGCTTGCTCGCAAGAATGAAATGGTTGTCGTGGATTTTAGTACGATAGAAAATGCCAAACTGCTGAGTGTGGTGAATGGTAATGGACAAACAGTAATGCAAGTGCCGGTAGCTAATGGTCAGACGTCTTACAGATTGAACACTTCTAACTTGCCAGCTGGTTTGTATGTGGTGAAGGTTGACAATGGCAAACGAATGACGGAAAGTTGTAAAATCGTGGTGAGATAACTTGCACCATTCCCATAAATAATTTAAGCCCTTAGTCGTAAGCAAGCGTTAATAGCTGTACTTATGGCTAAGGGCTTTTGTTGAGCTTGGAGCTTATGTGGCTTTTGAACAAGTTACTCAAGTTTCGGATTTAGCAAGTGCGAGCTGAAGGCCCAATGTTCTCCATAGCCCAGGGCAAGCGAAGCGGCACCCTGGGTATCGCGTATTGAAGCAGTCGCGCCCTGTAAGGGCAAAAGTAAAAAGTTCTGTTACTTCTGCCCTTATAGGGCGTAACTTTTGCATTCATATCAACCCAGGGTGCCGCTTCGCTTGCCCTGGGCTATGGAGAACATTGGGCCTTCAGCCCGTACTTGCTAAATCAGAAACTTCAATAAGTTACTTTTTCAGCACAGGTTCGCAGGTCGAGTTGACACCCAACTTCTTGAAGATTTTTTGGTCCACTTCACTCAGCATGACGGTGCAGTGTACCTGGCAGCCGCGCAATTTGGGCAGCTGCTCGAGCGCCTTGCGGCAGTTGTCATCGTTTTCAGACAAAACAGAAAGCGCCACAAGCACCTCATCAGTGTGCAAGCGGGGGTTGTGTCCGCCAAGGTATTGTATCTTGGTGTGCTGTATGGGCTCGATCATTGACTGCGGAATGAGTTTGAGTTGGTGGTCAATGCCAGCAAGGTGCTTCATGACATTGAGTAGCAAGGCAGCGCTGCAACCAAGTAATTCGCTCGAACTGCCCGTAATGATGGTGCCATCTTCGAGTTCCATGGCCGACGAAGTGTGCCCAGTTTCCTTCAAGCGCTCTTTAGCAGCCGTAGTTGTGCGACGGTAGTCGGTAGTGATGCCGGCTTGATTAAAGAGGATTTGTATTTTGCTGATTTCGGCTTCGTTGCAAGCACCGCGGGCCATCTTGTTGGTGGCGGCGTAATAACGGCGTATAATTTCGTCCTTTGATGCTTCGCAGCACGCCTCATCATCGCTGATGCAAAATCCCACCATGTTAACGCCCATGTCGGTGGGCGATTTGTAGGGATTGGCACCATAGATGCCCTCAAACAGTGCATTGAGCACAGGGTAGATCTCAATGTCGCGGTTGTAGTTGATGGCTATTTTGTTGTAAGCCTCCAGGTGGAACGGGTCAATCATGTTGACGTCGTTGAGGTCGGCAGTGGCGGCTTCGTAGGCGATGTTGACCGGGTGCTTGAGTGGCAGGTTCCATACTGGGAAGGTCTCGAATTTGGCATATCCGGCTCTGATGCCGCGTTTGTTCTCATTATATAATTGGCTGAGGCAAACAGCCATTTTGCCACTGCCGGGGCCGGGGGCGGTGACAATAACCAGCGGACGTTCGGTTTCAACATAGTCATTTTTGCCAAAGCCCTCGTCTGAAGCAATGAGCTTGACGTCGTGTGGGTAGCCTTCGATCAGGTAATGGCAGTAGGTTTTGATGCCGTCACGTTCAAGTCGCTGCTTGAATTGTGTGGCAGCCGGTTGTCCGTTGTAGTGGGTGATGACTACAGAGCCAACCATGAACCCGCGGTTTTGGAATTCGCCTCTGAGTCGGAGTACGTCCTCGTCGTAGGTGATGCCAAGGTCGGCACGTTTCTTGTTCTTCTCAATGTCGGCGGCACTGATAACAATAACTATTTCAATGCTGTCGCTGATTTTTTGAAACATGCGCAGTTTGCTGTCGGGCATAAATCCTGGCAGCACGCGGCTGGCGTGATGGTCGTCAAACAATTTGCCGCCAAGTTCCAGATAGAGCTTGCCGTCAAATTGCGAAATGCGTTCTTTGATGTGTTCAGACTGAATGCGCTGATACTTTTCGTTGTCAAATCCTATTCTCATTTTGTGTGCTTCGAGTTTGGTGCAAAGTTACGCAAAACATTATAGTAAACGGGAGCGGAATGCTTAAAATACGTGCGGGTGCCTCTAAAAAAGTTAGGGGTACCCGTTGGCGGAATGAGTTAACGGGTTGGCGAATTGACGGGGTGACACGTGTGTTTGTCAGGTTTCAGCGTTACTTATTCTTCTGATTTCAACGTAATTAAAAGTGCAGTACAAACTTACTCGTCAGCCTGTCAACTCGTTACCTCGTTAACCAAAAAATCCGTCAACGGGACAGGCATTGCTTGAGTTGTCCGCATCGTGTGTCAATTACCTTATTGCAATCTGTGATATACATTTGGGGCGTTTTGTACCTTTTTCTGCACTAAAAATTACTAATGGGCACATTTTCAAGGAAAACTAACACACTGCATTCAGTTTTTTTGCCGTACCTTTGCACAAAGTTTATATTAGGGTGTAGTATGCACTGATGTAAACGGAAAGAAGGAAACACAAATAAAATACTTATAACAAACAACACATGAAGAAAATCGCTTTATGGGTGCTTACCGCAGTGGTCTTGACCGGTTGCGGCAGCAAGTCAAAACAGATGGGCGAAGCCAGCAATGACTTTGCAGTAGAAACTGTACAAACCACGTCGGCTGACTTGAAGACATCGTATCCGGCAACAATCAAGGGTATGCAGGATATCGAAATCCGTCCGAAAGTGTCAGGCTACTTGGTAAAACTGCTTGTTGACGAAGGTTCAACAGTTCGTAAAGGTCAGCCTTTGTTTTTGATTGATTCTGAACAATATCGTGCTGCGGTAAAGGCAGCTCAGGCTCAAATTCGTGTGTGCCGAGCCAATATTGCCACTCAAAAACTTACGGTGGAAAATAAGCGCATGCTCTTTAAGCAGAATATCATTTCGAGCTACGACTTGAAGATGGCCGAAAATACTCTGGCTTCGTACGAGGCTCAGTTGGCTTCGGCAGAGGCCCAGTTGCAGAGCGCACAGGACAACTTGCGCTGGTGCACGGTGACAAGTCCGGCAGATGGTGTGGTTGGCTCAATCCCTTACCGTGTAGGTAGCTTGGTAAGTGCGCAATCGGCCGATCCGTTGACCACCGTGTCAAACATATCAAAGATGTATGTTTACTTCTCAATGACTGAGAAGCAATTACTCGCCCTTACGCGTGAGGCTGGTGGTGTGAATGCTGCTATTAAGAAAATGCCTGCTGTGAGCCTTTTGCTCTCAGACGGTTCAACTTACAGCCAGAGCGGTACCATCAGCACTGTAAGCGGTGTGATAGACTCTTCAACTGGTTCGGTACAGATGCGTGCTACATTTGATAATGCACAGCATATCCTCCGCTCAGGTGGTACGGGTTCAATCCTTGTTCCTACTCATGCAAACGATGCCATCATTGTGCCGCAGAGTGCTACATTTGATGTGCAGGACAAGAAGTTTGTTTATGTGTTGAACAACGACAAGACTGTTGCCACTCGCGAAATTACTGTGCTGCCGCAGAATGATGGTCAAACTTACGTGATAGCCTCGGGCCTCCGTTCGGGTGAGCGCATCGTGGTAGATGGTGTGAACCAGTTGAAGAATGGCCAAAAGATCAATCCTATTACGCTTGCTCAGCTCCGTGCTAACCAGAAGAAGGAACAGCAGGCCATGAAGGACGGCAAGATGCCGGGCGAAAAGTAATAAAGGCTCAAAGTATAATCAAGTATAATAATATGTGCAGCAAGCGGATTAGGGCTTTGGCTTAGCAGCCGCTTGTTGCTTATCAATTAAATATATTAGCAATATGACACTTGATCGGTTTATTAACCGTCCGGTACTCTCTACCGTGATATCAATTGTGATTGTCATATTGGGTGTATTGGGTTTGGTATCACTCCCAGTTGTCCAATATCCTGACATCGCACCACCTACTGTGCAGGTGAGCACCACCTATACGGGTGCAAATGCGCAGACTGTGTTGAACTCCGTTATTGCTCCGCTCGAAGAGCAAATCAATGGTGTGGAAAACATGGACTACATGACATCTACTGCAACCAACACGGGTGCTGCCACCATACAGATTACCTTTAAGATGGGTACTGACCCTGATATGGCAGCCGTGAATGTGCAGAACCGTGTGGCTAAAGCACAGGGTTTGTTGCCCTCGGAGGTTACGCAGGTAGGTGTGATTACACAAAAGCGTCAGAGTTCAATGTTGATGATCTTCTCTGTTTCGGATACAGAGGACCGCTACGATGAGGCTTTTGTTGAGAACTATGCCAAAATTAACATCATTCCGCAGATTCAGCGTGTAAAGGGTGTGGGTGATGCCATGGTGATGGGTGCCGACTATTCAATGCGTATTTGGCTCAATCCGGAGAAGATGGCAGAATACCACTTGATGCCGACTGACATCAGCGGTGTGCTGGCTGAGCAGAACATTGAGGCTGCACCTGGTAACATAGGTGAACGTGAAAACCAGACATTCCAGTACACGTTGCGTTACAAGGGCCGTTTGAGCCAGGTTCCCGAATTTGAGGACATTGTGATTAAGGCTAATCCTGATGGTACGATTATTCACTTGAAGGATGTGGCACGTGTGGAACTTGGTCGTGTAAGCTATGGTTTCTCGGGTAAGGTTAATGGTCACAAGTCAGTAACTTGTATGATTTCGCAGATGGCAGGTTCAAATGCAACTGAAATCATTCAAGACTGTGAGAAGTTGCTCAATGATGCACAGAAAGGCTTGCCTCAGGGCTTGAAGATTACTGTGGCTCAGAACGTAAACGACTTCCTTTTTGCCTCTATTCACGAAGTAATCAAGACCTTGATAGAGGCATTTATCCTCGTGTTTATTGTGGTGTATATCTTCTTGCAGGATATGCGAAGCACCATCATACCATCTGTGGCCATTCCTGTGGCTTTGATTGGTACTTTCTTTGCTCTGTATGCCATAGGTTTCTCGATCAACTTGCTGACACTTTCGGCCATGGTGCTGGCCATTGCCATTGTGGTGGATGATGCCATTGTGGTGGTGGAAGGCGTGCATGCCAAGTTGGATCAAGGTTACACGTCTGCACGAAAGGCTTCAATCGATGCCATGCGTGAGTTAGGCTCGGCCATCGTGTCTATTACCCTCGTGATGATGGCAGTGTTTATTCCTGTGAGCTTCATGTCGGGTACCTCGGGCGTGTTCTATCGTCAGTTCGGTTTGACCATGGCCATTGCCATTGGTTTCTCAGCTTTGAACGCCCTTACGCTTTCGCCTGCCCTTTGTGCCATCTTGCTGAAACCGCACAAGGCACATGGTGAGGAGGAAGAATCATTGGGACAACGCATGGGTAAGGCTTACAAGGCTGCTGGCCAAACAATGTATCAGCGTTATGCCGAAAGCATTGGCCGCATACTTCACCCCAGTATCACTCTGATATTGGTTGTCATCTCTATCCTCGGCTTGATATTCGGTGGTTTCAACTTCGATTCGCACCCTGTCATCACAGTAATTCTTTCAATCGTAGCTATATTGGCCTTTATTGGTCTGACTACGAAGAAATTCCAAAACTCTTTCGAGGCTTCGTTCGACAAGATATTGAAGTCTTACAAAAAGAAGGTGCTTATCTTCATTCAGCGCCCTTGGCTCTCACTTGGTTTCGTTGCTGGTAGTATTGCAGTGTTGGTATGGATGATGAATATCACGCCTACGGCCATGGTACCCTCTGAAGATACCGGTACCATTATGGGTGTTGTAACCATGCCTCCTGGCACATCGCAAGACCGTACTGAAGCTTACCTTAACAAGGTTGACAGCCTCGTGCGCTCATGTCCGGCTGTTGAAATCAGCACCATTGTATCGGGCTACTCGTTCATTGGTGGTCAAGGTCCTTCGTATGGTTCGTTCATTATCAAGTTGAAGGATTGGGAAGAACGCTCTATGAAGGAGAGTTCAACAGTAGTATTTGCCAACTTGTATCTGCGTTCGCGCGATGTGTTTAAGGATGCGCAGGTACTCTTCTTCCAACCGCCTATGATTAGTGGTTATGGTGTGACAAATGGTTTCACGTTCAACTTGCAAGACCGTACCGGTGGCGACTTGAACAAGTTCTACCAGGTGGCTCAGACTTTCTTGGCAGACTTGCAGAAGCGACCTGAAATCGAGTCTGCTCAGACGACCTTCAACACCAACTTCCCTCAATATACTATTGATATTGATGCGGCCAAGTGTAAGCGTGCCGGACTTTCGCCCAGAGACATCTTGACAACGTTGCAAGGTTACTATGGCGGTCTTTATGCTTCAAACTTCAACCGTTTTGGTAAGATATATCGTGTGATGATACAGGGTGAACAAGCCGACCGTGCAAACCTTGAAAGCTTGTACAAGATAAAGGTGCGTAACGGTAGCGAAATGGCTCCTATCACTGAGTTCATGACGGTAACCCCGACCTATGGTCCTGACAATATCAACCGTTTCAATATGTACACCTCAATGTCTGTGAATGGTAACCCTGCATCGGGATATACTTCAGGTCAGGCTATTAAGGCTATTGAAGAAGTGGCTGAAAAGAGTTTGCCTACGGGTTATTCGTTTGAGTTCTCGGGTCAGACTCGTGAGGAACAGCAGAATTCAGGTAGCACCACTGGTATTGTGTTTGTGCTCTGCTTCGTGTTTATCTACTTGTTGCTTGCTGCCCAGTACGAAAGTTACATGTTGCCTTTCGCTGTGTTGCTTTCAGTGCCCTTCGGCTTGGCTGGTTCATTCCTCTTTATTCAGGGTGTGGGTGCAATCAACAATGTGGTGCCTATCTTTGGCGAGGCTGCAAATAATATTTATGTGCAGATTGCACTTATCATGTTGATGGGTCTGTTGGCCAAGAATGCCATCTTGATTGTAGAGTTTGCTCTTGAACGCCGAAAGATGGGTATGAGCATCTCTTGGGCTGCAGTGCTTGGTGCTGGTGCCCGTCTGCGTCCTATCTTGATGACGTCTTTGGCCATGATTATCGGTCTGTTGCCTTTGATGTTCTCATTTGGTGTTGGTGCTAATGCCAACCGCTCGCTTGGTACATCTGCCATTGGCGGTATGTTGATTGGTATGTTATTCCAGATCTTTATCGTGCCCTCGTTGTTCGTGATCTTTGAATATTTGCAGGAGAAGATCAAGCCTATCACATGGGAGGATATGGATAACAGTGAGGCAAGCTCAGATATTGAACAATACACTAAATAATGCCAGTAAAGGTGCATTAGGTGATATGTAAAACTGGTAATAAGTAAAATGTTGTTGCACGGCATGAGGTTCATGCAATGATGTTTTACTTATTACTTCAACCTCTTTGGTTGCTCATGGTTTTACTTGTTACTTAACGCTTCAATAAATTACATATATGAAAATCAATTTTCCTATCATAGGTTGTGCCATGCTGATGGCAAGTTGCTCGGGTATATACAAAAACTACGAGCGTCCTCAGACATTGGCACAAGGTATTGACAGCTTGTATCGCAACACAACAACTGATGTGGTTAAAGCTGATACCGCCAGCTATGGCAATACACCATGGCAGGAGGTGTTTACCGACCCGCAACTGCAGGCTCTTATCAACAAGGCTTTGGCAAACAATACTAATTTGCTTAATGCTGATTTGAGCATTCAGCAAATCCAGGCTGGTTTGAAAATGCAGCGCCTGGCTTACTATCCGAGCATAGCCTTTCAACCACAGGGAACCATGTCAAGTTGGGACTTTAACAAGGCCAGCAAAACTTATGCTTTCCCGATAGCAGCAAGTTGGCAATTTGGTTCGATGGGTTCAATTCGTAACACGAAAAAACAGTACGAGATGAACCTCGAAATGACTAAAGCTGCAAAGCAAGCTACACGTACTGCTATTATAGCCAATGTGGCCAACCTTTATTACACGCTGCAAATGCTTGATGAACAGCTTAAGACTACGCAGGAAACTATCGGCATTTGGGCAGAGAATGTGCGCGCAATGGAGGCCATGAAGGAGGGCGGCATGACTAATCAGGCTGCGGTGTCGCAGGCTAAGGCAAATTACTATAATTTGCAGAGTACTGTGCCTGCGCTGCAAAACAGTATAACCCAAACTGAAAATGCGCTTTGTACTTTGTTGTGCGAGGCTCCGCACAACATCGGTCGTGGTGCGTTTAATGCGGATAATTTCCCAACACAGTACTCTGTCGGAATGCCAGTGCAGCTGTTGGCAAACCGTCCAGACGTACATGCTGCAGAAATGAAGGTGGCATCGGCTTTCTATGGTGTAAACGTAGCCAAGTCGGCTTTCTATCCTTCGCTCAATATAACAGCACAGGGCAGTTGGACGAACAATGCTGGCGTTATTGTCAATCCTGGCAAGATACTTGCTACTTTGCTTGGTTCGATTACTCAGCCGCTTTTTACCAATGGCAAACTCAAGGCAAACTTGAAGATATCGCAGTTGCAGTATGAGGCTGCACAAAATGATTTCAAATCGACCTTGTTGAGTGCCGGACAAGAAGTGAGCAATGCACTTGCGCAATATCAGGCTGCTGCCCAGCAGGAGGAGGCTTGCAAACATCAGGTGGCTGAATTGACAACGGCGTTGGAGAACACTAAAATGCTCTTCCAACACAGCACAAGTACCACTTATCTTGAGACGCTTACAGCACAGCAGAGCCTCATTCAGGCTCAGTTGACGCTGATTTCGGACAAATTTGACAAGGTGCAGGCTGCCATCAACCTTTATCAGGCGCTTGGCGGAGGCCGTGAAACTGAAAATAACTAACCCAATATTGATAATACTAAAGGTTGAATATAATATGGTTGGTATTTATTAGATAAATGAGGTTACAAGGTTTCTTTTGTTGCGTGTGGTGACTAAGGAAACTTTGTAACCTCGTAATCTTATATTCCAACATACTAAGTGTATTCGTCCTTACAGTTTATCTTAATTAAAAACTTTATTCCATGATTAGTCCTTTAGCTTATGTTGACCCCGAGGCCAAACTTGGTCAAAACGTGGAGGTCGGCCCTTTTGCCTATATTGAAAAGGGTGTTGTGATTGGTGATAATTGTGTTATCAAGCCGCATGCCAGTATTCTCAAAGGTACAACAATGGGCAGTGGCAACATTGTATATCAGAATGCCGTAATTGGTGCAACTCCCCAAGACTTTCACTATGTAGAGGGAAACTCTACAAAGGTGGTTATCGGAAACGACAATCGCATTCGTGAAAATGTGGTGATAGCTGGCAGTACGTATACAGACAAGGCTACAGTTATAGGTGATAGCAATTTTATTATGGACCGCGTGCACATTTGTCATGATGTTCACATATTCAACAAGTGTGTCATTGGCATTGGTGCTTGCATTGCCGGCGAGTGTGAAATTCACGACTGTTCAATACAAAGCACAGGTGTTGTTGTACAACAGCATGTACGTGTAGGCCGCTACTCTCTTATCCAAAGTGGTTGTCGTGTACAGAAGGACGTGCCTCCTTATGTGATATTGGGTGGTAATCCTGCCTCGTACCACGGAGTTAATGCCGTTGTATTGAAACATGTTAATAAGACGGATCGTATTATTCGCCATATAGCAAACACGTATCGCATTATATATACTGGTAACTTCAGTCTTGAAGATGCAGTGCTCAAGATTCCTGAGCAGATACCTATGAGTGAGGAAATTGAAGATATCCTCGAATTTGTGAGGGGTGCCAAACATGGCATAGTGCGTCATATGGAGGAGGATTAAGTCTTGGCGGACTTAATGTCTATGTCTTAAAGCAGAAGCGCATTTCATGATTGATGGTCATGAAATGCGCTTCTTGCTTTATATGATGACATCCCAAAGGCTACCAGCAAACGCTACCTCTAATGGGGGCGACGCGTCCCGCGTCGGGCATAAAAGCAAAGGCTCTCACAGGCAGGCGTGTAATTAGTGCTGCCTGTGAGCCTTTATTGGGTGTATGAACCTTTGCTATTATGCCCGACGCGGGACGCGTCGCCCCCATTAGAGGTAGCGTTTGGGGCTTTTAGCATCCTACAACAACTTACACACCGAGTATCTAACATCTTACACAAACACGCTGCAACTCATTGACTATCAATGCTTTACTTAGTGTAAGATACTACAAATTCTACCTACACACTACCTACACACCCTACATACTGCCACACGGCACAAACACGAGAGAACGATATCACGGCATAGGGGAACAGAAACGTCTGTTGCTCCGACAGATTGTTCTACGTCCCAGTGGCGTAAAACCCGCCGCATACGTCCAAACAGACTGCGCGACAGCGGGGTGGTGCGTGTAAGATGTATGCAGGGTAGTGTATGATACTTTGAACACATCCTACACTCTTGAAACCTTTGTATATCAACTTGTTACGCATAAAAAGTGTAAGATGACAGTAAAAGCACACACTCTCTTTTACAAGTAGGCAAACGGGGAGGGGACAAATATATGTGTACAAATTGTACACTTTTTTATAAAGGGTTTAAGACGGAAAAGGTTGCGTTTCGGCGTTTTGCCGGACAGCAATAGATTTCCATATTATTTTGTGTTTTAGCGGACAGTTCCCTTTGCCAGAATGGCAAACAAGTTGAGATAATAACAAAGATGATATTTGAACTTTGTTATATAGAAGTAATAATTGTTGGCTTATATGGTGACATGAGAAAACTCCCGATAGCATGGCATTTGCACGTGCTATCGGGAGTTACCCTTATTGGTGTGGTTATGTTTCGCTTTTAGTATGCTAAACGAACGTTGTCAACCCACAAGGTGTTGCCTACTGTACCAACGTATGCGCCACCATGGCTTGAATCAAACTGAAGTACAATGTGCGTAGGAACTTCGTTAGCAGCAGCCCAACCTACCTCGCGTACAGGCACCATTCTACCCTTTGAGTTACGTGCATACTTGGTAAGTGCGCCAGAGGTGAGGCCCCATGCTGAATTATAGAACTTTTGTCTGCGGATATCACCATAATGTATGGCGAATGATTGGTTGTTGCGCCAATTGGTTGATGAGCTGAAACGATGCACCATGGTGCCTACACGCTTGGCATAAATGTTGCCCCTGGCGTCTTCCCAACGCTTTTGCAGGTAGAGTATGCAATCGGCCATGTCCTGCCCAGCAACAGTAGCACCCCTTGTGATGCCATTCTGGCGTATGCGATTACCTTTGACAATATGGGTTCTATAATCGAAAACAATTGCTTTCGGACGTTTGGTAAAGCGGATGCCGGCATTGAGCTTGGCCATCGGATTTTTGGTGTCGGTGATTGGTTGTAATGTGCTGCCAAGGAATATGGAGCCGGCCGCAAGCACCTTGATATTGATGATGCCAAGCACTTTTGCTTCGACAATGTGGGTGTAAAGCTTCGCGCAATGTCCGTGTCCGGGGTGCGTGTCACGATACACACTGACGTTGGTCTTGGTAACGCCACTGACTTTTGCCCATACATTAGATGATCCCCATGGCCTACCTATGTGCATGAGTGTAACAGTGTTTCCACCAATTATGCCACTCTCTTTGATAGATTGAGAAGACCACGATTCAAAGTTGCCTTTGGGGATGAATTGCATGCTGCCAGTTTCACTATCGGTTTGGTCTGCTTGCAGGTAATCCGGTGAATAGGGGATGGCCATTGCTGCAGAACTCGTCATGGCAAGCATAAGAGCTAATGTGATGCTTTTGAAATTCATAGTGAATGTTATGTATGTTGTTTTGTACGATGCAAAGGGTATTCTTTTAGAATGCTTCGTTGATGTTGAATATAAAACCGCCACCCTTACGCGTAAATCCGTAATCTATGCGAATATTGATGCGCTTTTTGAATTCCCAACGATATCCTACACCAGCATTTGGTAGTGTGTGACGCCACGCTATGTGGTCGAAGTCGGGGAATGCATTGGCAAGTGCCACCCATGCTACAACGCCATTGCGACCTTTGATGTGTTGCCGCAGTTCAAGCTGCCCTTCGATAATGTTCTTGTCACGATAGCGTCCTTCATAATAGCCGCGCATACGGTCGTTTGAACCAACTTCGGCTAAGAGGGCCCATGGTGTGTTACCGTAATTGAAGAGCCCGTGCAACTCCCCGGCAATAATGGCCCCTTTCCACAAACGGCCATAGGTGGCAAATGTGGCTTCGGTGCTTGAAAAGTTGTATTGTCCGTTGCCAAAGCAGCGTGGCGTGAAGGTTTGGTCTATTTGTAAAAACACACCTCGTGACGCATTAAGCATGAAGTCACGCGAGTCGTAGGTAAATGACAGACCTGCGGTATAAGCACGTATCGTTTTGTCTTGTCCTTGCCACAGGTGCTGGTATTCACTCTTTACGCCTTTGGCTTGTATCACGCGGTAGCTTACCAATGGTCCAATATAGGTGTTGGGTGCCAATTTGCACATAAATCGTGCCATGGCGTTTATGCGGTTGCGGCGATAGTCAGTTTCGTTATTGTCATCGTCGTTTTCGGCATATCCTATGCCCCAATAACTCGTGCTAAAAGTTGAAAGGTTGAGTTTGTAGTCGAGTTGGAAGCGTTGGTGTGGAAATATGTGGTTACCGCGTAAGCCCACCATGAAGAACCCCTTGGTAGTCATGTTACTATATATAGAGGCATTTGACCTGGGTAACGTTGCATCATTATGGTCGGCAGAGTAGGTGGCTGTACCAAGAAATCCCAATCCGAGGCCAGTTGTGCCAGAATAGTTGGGGCCAGGCACAAAGCCAAAGTCAACCTTTTTGTTGCTCTTGGGCTTGTTTGAGTCGCGGAAGTACCCTATGACTTTCTTTATCAACCCTTTATTGTGTGCTGGCTGTATGCTGTCAACCTGGTTGGTACCAATGCTGTCTGCTTGGTAGGCACCAATACTGTCTGCTTGGTAGGTACCAACACTGTCTGCAACGTTAGTTGCTTTTGTCTGCGTGATTGGTGAAATCGCATAAATGTGCTGTGTATTTGCACAACACATTTGTATGATTGACAACGTGATTGCTCGTCGCATTGTTTTGTGGTTGATAGGTAGCCTACTTTTCATATCGGGCGCAAAATTACGGGTTTTATGGCTAAAATGCGATTTTTTTCGGTACTTATTAGTCTAATACCACAAAATCTATGTGTTTGCTTTGGTTGTTGTCAAGTGTGTGGGACATTTTAGGGGTACAAAGAGTGCGATTTGGATTGAAACTAATAAAGTTAGGCATTGCTACTCGTGATGTGGGTAGCAATGCCTAACTTGTAATTGTTTCTAACGACTATTATTAAGTACTTGTCTAATTTATAGCTTACCACTGCTTATTTAGTGGTTCGTTTCATATAGCGAATGCCTTCTGCCAAATGGCGCATAAGGGGCAGGAAATGACAATAGCCATTTTTGGCACTTTGAAGCGCAAAGCAAAATGAAGTCCACCATGCTTGATTGCCATGTTTGTAATAAGCTATGGCTCCGCGACTTCGTTGTACACCGGCATCGATGTATATGAGCGACTTCTTGAGCATGGTGCTGGTCTCTATGATTTTGTCAGGAAAGTAATGCAGTTTGAGGCCAGCGCGTAGCGCATCTTCAAGCCATACTTCTTCCTCGCCACATGTGAGGAATTTTGTGCCAAGTCCAAATCGCTCGTCAAAACGTATGAAGCCTTGCACACTCTGACGTTTGCATGCCATCTCGAGTGCAGAAATGGTGTATAGTGCAGGCATCGCCAATACGTCAAAGTCCTTGTCTGGATAGTTTTTCAGAGGTTTGTCTGTGTAAGTTGATGCTTTGAAAAATAGTACGTCGTATTGTGGGTTTTCTTCAAACCTGCGCATGACGAGACTTGGAGTCTCAGGCAGAATGTGTGCATCATCATCGGCATACATGATAATGTCTGCGGTAGCCTTGTCGAGTGCAAGGTTTCGGTTGGCAGAGAGTCCTTGCCCCTTGTATGTGTAAACCGAAACATCTGGACGTGCGCCAAGTGCTTGAGGTATGAGGTCAAGATAGCGCTCGTCTGTGTACTGATACGATACTATGTAATGCACATTGGGGTGTGGTGGCAGCAGTACATCTTGTATGCGAACCACCCCCTTGTTGAGTGAACAAATAAGTATGTCGAGTGTCATAGAAGGGTGTTTTAGAATGAAGATGTTCGAAAAAATGACTGAAAGCGTGTCCTTGTACCTAAGACTTATTGTCATTCAGACAGAGATACTACTTCGTCCATAGGAATGTCGTATGCTGTGACAGGTATGCTATCCACAAGTTGGTGAGGAAAACATACACCAATTTTGTAGGCGTGTGTTTGTTGCATCTGTTGCATCTGTTGCAGAAAGCGGTCGTAGTAGCCTTTACCGCGGCCGAGCCGATTATGTTTTACATCGAATGCTACGCCAGGTATAATAATGAGATCAATGTCATTGTATGCAGTAAATGCAGGACCTTCTGGCTCCATTATGCCGTATGCGCCGGCTTCCATGTCGCTTGTTCTATGGTATGTTCTTAGCACCATAGAGTTGCCCTTGACAACAGGCAGTAGCAGATGCTTCTCCGTGCAGTATTGTTGTAGAAGCGTGTGGGTGCACACTTCATCAGGCAGTGAGTGATATAGCATGATAACCTTTGCAGCTCTAAAGCGTGGGTGCTCAGTGAGCTGTTTCATGATATCTTCCGATATGCGTAGTCTATCTTCTGGCGGTAAAGCAAGTGTCAAGCTTTTTATATGTTGACGAAGTGTCTTCTTTTCGTACATAATGCATACAGTGGCTTGTCGTTCAAATGCTTTAGGCTTGGGGTATTGTGCGGTCTTGCGTTACATTTGGCTTGTTGCAATAGGTTGAGGAATGTGTTTCTACCAAAGCTCCAGGCAAAATGTGTATTGGGTTTGACACGGCAGATTGTAGCCCATGCTTGTTCTCTTGATTTATGAGGGGCCTGCGGAAAGGCATTGCTCGTGGCTAAAACACTGATAGCCTTGTTCACCGCAGGATCGGTACGATTGGCATACTGTGCTGCCTCGTTGTCATCGAGCATGTCGCCAATGATGGCAGACGAGATGTATGTAACGAGCAACTTGTGCGAGCGCTGAATCATCAAATTACGGCGCTTCAAGCCAGCCTTGGCTGCATAGTTGGCAAACCCCTCTACAATATTCTTTTTGTTGATGTATGCAGAGAGCGTGTTGATATTGTTGTATTTTGCCAGATCAGTACGGTGGTTGTCTACGTAGTCGTAGGCATACTGAAAGAGCAGACCACCGAGATAGGCCTCTTTGAAATAGGAGGTTATACCTGTAGTGTCGCGTGGCACAAAAATATCAGGCACAATACCTCCACCGCCATACACCGTACGTCCAAGTCGTGTTTTATATTTTTCACCAGAGTTGCGTATGCTGTCTGCCGAGAAATACTCTCCATGTTCAGCTCTCAGCAATAAGTCTGCTTCGTAATCCTCTTCGTCACCGGGTCTGTATGGTTTTTGTACGCATCGGCCAGAAGGGGTGTAATAGCGTGCAGTCGTGAGTCGGAGCATGGAACCGTCAGGAAATTCGATGGGTACTTGCACCAATCCCTTGCCAAAAGATCGACGCCCGATGATGGTACCTCTGTCGTTGTCTTGTATGGCACCAGCAAAAATCTCGCTGGCAGATGCAGATGTTTCATCAACTAAGACAACCAATGGGAGATTCTGGTATGCTCCACGACCATCGGTGCGGTATTCCTTTCGTGGCGATTTGCGTCCCTTTGTGTATACAATGAGTGAGTTCTTGGGTAAGAATTCGTTGGCTAATTGCACAGCGGTTTCCATATAGCCTCCAGGATTGCCGCGAAGGTCAATAATAAGTTTTGCAAATCCTTGAGTCTGCAGTTTTGTCAGAGCTGCAATAAATTCGGCATAGGTTGTGTCGCCAAACCCTGTTATACGGATATATCCGGTGCCAGGTGCCGCCATATATGCCGCATCTACTGTCTTGACGGGCACATCTCCACGCGTGATGTTAAACGTTAGAGTATGCGGTTGGCCGGCACGTTTCACACCTAAGCGTGCAACAGAGCCTTTGGGACCTTTGAGTCGCAGCATAGTGCCATCGTTTGAGATCGTATCGCCCACGTAGGCTTTGCCATCTATGTTTATGATACGGTCGCCTGCTTGTATGCCAACGCTTTCTGACGGGCCGCCCTTTACGACCTTAACCACGCGTATGGTGTCTTTGTAGAGCGTGAATTGTATGCCAATACCCGAAAAACTGCCCTTTAGGTCCTGCATGGATTCTTCAACTTTAGCCGCAGAGATGTAAGTGGAGTGGGGGTCCAATTCCTTTAGAATTTGTGGCATGGATTTCTCTACCAAGTCGGGTATGTTGACACTATCAACGTACTGATCGTCGATGAGGTGAAAAAGATCGAGAATTTTGTTGCTTGAGTTGTTGATAATGCTCAGTCTGTTGCCAGAGAAATGGTTGGCAAAGAAACTCCCTATCAAAATACCGACAATGACACCTAGTGATATGAACAGTGGAACAAATCGATTTTTGTTATGCTTAATCATTGTATATGATATAATGCGTGTGAGCGGATTTTATGGTATGTATTGAAATGTTGGCGCTTTCAAGTGTCTGATGTACAAGTAACATCCGGCTTCGGTTTGCCGCAATTTTACGTAGTTCGTTGTAATGTGATGGGCGTAAAAAGCCTGATGTGCTTGGTGCTCGTCACTTGTCTTGCAGTGATGTTTCAGTGTCTGCTATATGATCGATTTCGATTCCTGCATCAGCCAGCAAGTCAATGCCATCAGTGAGGCGGTAACTCCGTGCATAAACAACGCGCTTGATACCCGCTTGTATGATCAATTTTGCACATTCAATACAAGGTGCATCAGTTACATAGAGCGTAGCTCCATCGGAGTTGTTGCCAGAGCGGGCTATCTTTGTTATGGCGTTAGCTTCGGCGTGTAACACATATGGCAGTGTAAGTCCGTCGGCTCCTTCACATACATTGGGGAAGCCTGATGGCGTCCCATTGTAGCCATCGCTAATAATCATTTTGTCTTTAACGATAAGTGCGCCAACTTGACGGCGAGTGCAATATGAGTTTTCCGCCCAAATGCGTGCCATGCGCAAATAGCGTCTGTCAAGTAATTCAGCTTTTGTCATAACTTGTTGTTTAATGGCGAGTTCTATGTCGCGTTGTCGGAGAACTATTTTATGTTGGGTGCTTCAGTAATGAGGCGCCCAATAGTTTGTTTTACTTGTATGTGCACATTCACTATTTAATACCATCTCTGTGCAGTAGGGCATCTATGGTTGGTTCTTGCCCACGGAAGTTGGTGTAAAGCGTCATCGGATCCTCTGTGCCTCCTTTCGAAAGTATATTGGTTCGGAAACTGTTGGCTGTGTCTTTGTCGAAGATGCCTTTTTCCTTAAACATGAAGAATGCGTCGGCGTCAAGCACTTCGGCCCATTTATAGCTGTAGTAGCCTGCTGCATAGCCTCCAGCCATAATGTGGCTGAATTGCACGCTCATACATGCCGATGGCACTTGTGGTAGTAATTGTACTCTATGCCAAGCATCATGCTCGAATGATTTTATGTCCTCGCTTGTTGCCGAGGTCTGTGTATAGTAGGCCATGTCAAGCAGTCCAAAAGAAACTTGACGCATACAGGAGTAAGCTGCAAGGAAATTGCGGCTTTTGCGTATACGCTCAATGTAGCTTTGTGGCAATGGCTCACCTGTCTTATAGTGAAAGGCAAATGTACCCAAAAAATCTGGTTCTGTTGCATAGTTCTCCATAAATTGTGAAGGTAGTTCAACAAAATCCCAGAATACTGAAGTGCCACTGAGTGCCGCATAGTGCGTCATGGCAAAGATACCATGCAAGGCATGACCAAATTCGTGCAAGAATGTTTCAAGTTCGTTAAGTGTGAGCAGGGCGGGGGTGTCGTTAGTTGGCTTTGTAAAATTGGTCGTGACGCTCACTACTGGTCGGTACGAATTGTTTGCTGTCACTTGTTGATTGCAGGGCAGGTCGCAGTGTTCGTCACGATAGTTTGTCATCCAAGCACCTCCCTTTTTGCTTTTCCTTGGGAAAAAGTCCACCAACAGTGTGGCCAAAAAGGCCTCATCCTTGTCAAAGACATCGTAGGCAATAACGTCTGGGTGGTAAACGGGTATGTGCTTGTTTTCCTTAAACGTAATACCATACAGTTTTGTAGCTAAAGCTAACACTCCTTTTTGCACATGTGAAAGTTCAAGGTATGGACGCAACATGTCGGGGTCGTAGTCGTACAGCTCGTGTTTAAGTTTCTGACTGTAGTATGAGAAATCCCATGGTTGCATGACAAAGTCGTCGCCTTCAAGTTCTTTAGCCTTTTGGGCAACTTGTGCCACCTCCTCCTTAGCTTTAGGCAAGTAACTGTTAATAAGGTCGTCGAGTAGCTCATAAACATTCTCTGCATTCTGGGCCATACGTCTGCGCAGAGCATAATCTGCATAATTCTTATAGCCAAGAAGTTGGGCCACTTCGCGTCGCAAATTGACTATGTGCTCGACAATCTTAAAATTGTTATACGCATTGTCGTGTGTGCAGCGAGTGTTATATGCCATGTACATTTGTTCACGCAAATTTCGCTTATTGGCATACATCATAAATGGTCCATAACTTGGAGCATGCAGCGTAAATACCCAGCCTTCCATCTTTCGGCTTTGTGCTTCAAATCGGGCGGCTTCCTTGTTAATGTCGGGTAATCCCCCAAGGTCTTTTTCGTCCTTTATGTGCAAAACGAAGTTGTTTGTTTCCTTCAGCAGATTTTGTGAAAACTTCAGTGTGTATTCAGACAACTCACGTGTGATGTTGCGAAACGTTGCTTTCTGCGTGTCATTAAGTGTGGCTCCTGATCGTTCAAACGCCTCGTATGTTTTGTCAAGCAATTTGCGGTCTTCACCGTCCAGCTGGTCGCGTTCATTGTCATAGACCTTTTTGACACGTGTAAAAAGTAGCTCGTTGAGCATGATGTCATTTTCATGGTCAGAGAGTTTTTGAGCCATTTCGTTGGCAAGTTCGTCAAGTTCGTCGTTGGTCTCTGCGCTCAGCAAGTTGTACATTGTGGTGGTAGCACGTTCAAGCATGCCACCGCTTTGTGTCAAAGCAACTATCGTGTTGTCAAAGTTGGGTGCGTCAGTATTGTTTGTGATGGCGGAAATTTCAGCTTTTTCTTTATCCATGCCTTCGATGATGGCATCGTGCAGCATGGCTGCGCTTGTCACGTCAGATTTGTCATGGAAACCACTATGTTCTGGCAGCAAATCATAATTGGACGTGATAAACTTTTGCCAATCTGTGTCAGAAAGTAATTGTGAGGCGATGAACTTTTTCATATATTGTAATGTGTCAATCGGTTTAGTCAGAATTTCTTGAGCAATTTTTCAATTTCGGCAAATTTGTCACCTCTGTTGAGCTCAAGATATACTCTGTAGAGCAAGGGTGCCCACAAATTTTGTGATTGTGGTGCCATGCGGCGGAATTGCTCCAATTCGGGTTCCGCTTTGGCGAATAAAGCGCGTCGTTGAGCCAGTGCTTTATTATAGTTACGTGTCGATGTGTTTTGCGGCATGACAACCTGTTCAGCCTTTTGAATGTATGATGCACCGATGTAGTAATGCGCTTCTACGTTTGTCGAGTCTATGGCAATCAAATTCTTTGCATTAACAATGCAACTGTCGTAGTCGTGTATCTCGTAGTAGGCTGCGCAACGTGCCAAGTAGGCAGCGTTATGTAGCGATTTAGATTGCAGTTGCTCTTGTGCTATGTTGAGCGTTCGTTCGTAGTGTTTATGCTTGTTGTAATAATCGGCCAACCGGGTAAAAAAGAAGGTCTCTGAAGGGTATGCTTTCCAACCTTCATACAAAAAACTGTGGTAGCTCGTTGTATCGTTTTCAGCTTCAGCGTTGAGTGCAAGGTATCGTAGCACAATGCGTCGCGTGCTCTTGGCTTGCAAGGCTGTGTCTTGGTAGCGATGCACCTCGTCATACTTTTTAGCATTATATGCGCTAATGAGGTAAAGCACGCTGTTTGTAGTGTCAACTTTGACGGGTAGTTTAGCTAATGTACCAATTTTGCTGTGAGGTAGGTCAATCGAAATTCTCAGAAACCTCATAGCGTTGTTGTAATCCTTCTTGCTATAGTAAAAGCGTGCAGCAGCGTTTATGTTAGGGTAATATTGGTTGAGCACGCTGCACACCAAGTGCTTTTGTTTGGGTTTGGCTCCTGTTTCATGCTGTAGGGCATTCTCTATAGAATCCAGTTGTAGTGATGTGGCAATCAACTCCCGGGTTGTTGAGAAGAAAGCCAAAGTGTCGTAGTTCTTTTTCAGGTAAATTTTAGTGTTCTCTGCGTCGTTAAGTCCACGATAAGCTTCAATGGCATACAAGCAGAGTTTAGTGTTGTTTTTGAAGGTGGAGTCAGTCCGTAGCTTCTCTATTTGTGTGATGGCCTCGTTGTATTTTTTGTCTTTCAAGGCAGTCTTGACAGGCTTAAATGCTTTTTGTGCTGTACATGACAAGCTAAAGAGCATTATAAGTAACAAAAGAAACTGTTTCATATTAGAACTGATATTCAAGAGGAATTGTATGCGCATTTTCTTAATTGAGGTTATGAATACGCCATGTGGCATTCATAACCTCAATATCAATTATAGGGGATAATCCTTAGTTTCGTTGCTCATTCTTTATTTTGAAGAGCGGCTTTGGTTGTAGGCGTCGAGTGCGGCGTCCATTTCCTTAGCCTTGTCCTTCATGCCAAGGTTGGTGTATACTGTCTGCAAGGCGGGAGCCCACTTGTTCACCATGTCGGGAGCAACCTCGCGCATGTGTTCCAAGTAAGTCTGAGCCTTTTTATAGTATGACTTAACCTCGTTCAACTCTTTGTCGTAAATAGCCTTCTGCTTTTTGTATGCAGCTTCGGCAGCAGCACCTTTGCCGCGTCCCGTAATGTTGCGGTTCTTACCAATATACTGATACTTGCCAGAATTTACCTTCGAAATGATTTCGTCGGTATAAGTTACCGATACGAGGTAGAGTGCGTTGGCATAATCAGGGTCAATAGACAATGCCTTTTCAAAAGACTGACGTGCTGTAGCATAGTTCTTGCCAAGGTAAAGTTCTACGTAGCCTTTCATGTACCATGACGTCTTGCTGTTAGGCTCATCGGCCACAACCTTTTGTGCAAAAGCTTCAGCTTCAGCAGTTTTGTTGCTGTTGATATAGTATTGCATCAACTGCAAGAAGAATACTTCTTGTCCTGTACGCTGACTGGCTTCGTATAAGGTCTTAGCCCAATTTGCAGTGTCCTTTTGTTCCTGAAGAGCTGCCAATTTGATAAAGTAGAGGTCGTGCAGGCTGATAGAGTCCGTTACCTGACTGAGCGCTTCGTTACAATATTTTACAGCTTGATTCCAATCTTTGCCTTTGTAGCTAAGGTTGGCAATGTTCACCAACGAGGCATTGTAGTCCTTCTCGTGTGCTTTGTACACAGAGTCTTTTTCGGCCGCAGTAAATACAGGCGAAATCTTAGGCAGTTGAACAAATTTGTAGAAGTACTCGGCACTCTCCTTGTACTTATGCATATTGTTCATGAAAAGTCCGCATGCGCTATACATCGTGAGCATTTGCTTTTCAATGCCGTAACGTGTTTTAGCCGTTACAATAGGGTTGGGCTTAACGCGTCCTTTGGCATCTGCTTTTTGGTTGTATTCAGCAGCGGTATTGTACAAGTTGATAATGTTGTCAATGCCATTGCAGAACTTCAACGTGTCAAAAGGAATGCCACCTGCGGCTTTTTTCCATTCGGGGTCAAGCAATTTAACTTGCAATTCGGCATTCTGAGTGTAAAGGAGTGCCAAATTGCTGTTTTTGCCTTTTGCTTTGGCCTCTTCAATGTCGTTGTTGATGATCTGTTCTGCCTCCTTGTAAAGAATCTGGGCTTGTTCAAAATCCTCAGACGTGTGCTTGTTTACCAAGGCATTCGCTTTGTTGATTTTGTCGTATGCCTTCCAAGAGCCAGGATTGGCTGTTTGTCCCATGGCAGTTCCTATGCCTCCAAAAAGAACCGCCAGACATAGAATTAACTTCTTCATTGTTGTTATTGATTTAGTGAATTGTTGTTGTATTGTAGCTGGTTATAACTATGCAACAGGGGCAGTTTGCACTTGTTGCATAATCATAGCCTGACGCTTTTATACTTATTCCTCATTAGTTGATGCTTCTTCGTCAGAGTTGTTGGCGGTGGTTGTCATGTCGTCAACATTTTCGTCTGCAGAATCATCGGTATTTTCAGAGTCTTGTTCCAAGGCTTCTTCTTCGTCATCGGCGGGTACAAGGCATACGCTTGATATTACGTCGTTGCGTTTCTTGAGGTCGATGAGTTTGTTACCTTGTGTGGCGCGTCCCTGAACGCTTATCTCGTCCATACGCAGGCGTATGGTAATGCCGCTCTTGTTGATAATCATGAGATCTTCTTCTTCAGTTACGGCTTTAATAGCAACAACCTTGCCAGTTTCTTCCGTAATGTTAAGAGTCTTGACACCCTTTCCACCGCGGTTTGTTACACGGTAGTCTTCAACAGCAGAACGTTTGCCCTTGCCCTTCTCGCTGACAACAAGAACCGTTTCCTTTTCGGGATCGTTGATGCAAATCATGCCAATAACCTCGTCTGTCGGGTCGGCATCGTCCAGACGCATACCGCGCACACCAGTAGCAGTTCGGCCCATGGCGCGTACAGTATTCTCGTTGAAACGGATAGCTCTGCCATTGCGGTTGGCAATGATAATCTCGTCAGAGCCGTTAGTCAGCACAACGCTGACAACCTTGTCGTCTTCGCGAATGTTGATGGCGTTTACGCCGTTGGCGCGTGGGCGTGAATATTCGCTCAGACAAGTTTTCTTTATAATGCCTTGCTTGGTGCAGAACATTACGAAATGGCTTTGGCAGAAGTCTGCATCGCCTAACTTGCGAATGTGCAAACAAGCATTGATACTGTCATCGGGATCGATGTTCAGCATGTTTTGAATAGCGCGTCCCTTTGCGTTTTTAGCACCTTCGGGCAATTCATACACTTTGAGCCAGTAGCAGCGTCCCTTGGCTGTAAAGAACAACATGGTGTTGTGCATGGTTGCATGGTAGATGTACTCGATAAAGTCAGAGTCGCGTGTGCTACCGCCTTTTGAGCCTACGCCGCCACGGCCTTGTGCACGGAACTCATTGAGAGGTGTGCGCTTGATATAGCCCAAATGCGAGATGGTGATAACGACTTCGTCGTCGGCATAAAAGTCTTCAGGGTTGAACTCTGTAGATGACAGGCAAATCTCGGTGCGTCTGTCATCACCGTACTTTTCTTTAACTTCGATGAGCTCGTCCTTCATCACCTTGCGGCAGAGTTCGTCATCGCTAAGAATTTGTTCGTAGTATGCGATGCGACGCTCGATTTCCTCATACTCTTCGTGCAGTTTCTCCTGCTGAATATTAGTAAGCTGCGCCAGACGCATGTCAACGATGGCTTTAGCTTGCACATCGTCAAGACCAAAGCGTTCCTTGAGGGCTTCGATGGCAGCTTGCGGTGTTTTTGATGCACGTATGAGTCGTACAACTTCATCGATGTTGTCTGAGGCAATAATAAGGCCTTCAAGTATATGTGCACGTTCTTGAGCTTTGCGCAAGTCATATTGTGTGCGGCGTATTACCACGTCGTGACGGTGCTCAATGAAGTGCTTTATGCAATCCTTGAGTGTGAGTAATTGCGGACGGCCGGCTCTATGTGCATGGTCGTGAACTAATGCGATGCAGTTCACTGCAAACGATGTTTGCAGTGCTGTCATCTTAAACAATTTATTGAGCACCACGTTTGCATTGAAGTCGCGTTTAACGTCAATAACAATGCGCATACCATCCTTGTCGCTCTCGTCGTTTACGTTTGAGATGCCCTCAATACGTTTGTCTGCTGCAAGTTGGCCGATGAACTTTACAAGTTCTTCCTTGTTAAGTCCGTATGGAAGTTCCGAAACAACAATCGTGTCGTGCTGCGGTCCGCTCTCGATATCGGTTTTAGCACGCATGATGATGCGGCCACGTCCGGTTTCGTAAGCACTGCGCACGCCTTGCATGCCCATGATATAGCCACCGGTAGGAAAGTCGGGGGCCTTGATGTAGTGCATCAATTCGTCGATTGTGATGTCGGGATTGTCAATATAAGCCACGCAACCATCAATAACCTCGCGCAAATTGTGTGTCGGCACGTTGGTAGCCATACCAACGGCGATGCCGCTCGCACCATTTACCAGAAAGTTGGGAATGCGTGTCGGCATGACGCTTGGCTCATCGCGTGTATTATCAAAGTTGCGATCCATGTCCACCGTCTCTTTTTCGATGTCTTGCATCATGGCTTCGCCAACAGGTGACAGGCGTGCTTCGGTATAACGCATGGCGGCTGCAGAGTCACCGTCCATCGAACCAAAGTTGCCTTGGCCTTCAACCAGCGTGTAACGCATGTTCCAAGGTTGTGCCAAACGTACAAGCGCACCGTAAACAGAACTGTCGCCGTGTGGGTGGTACTTACCGAGTACGTCACCCACAACACGCGCCGATTTACGTGTGGGCTTGTCGTGAGTGATGCCAAGTTCCATCATGTCGTATAATATGCGTCGATGGACAGGCTTAAATCCATCGCGCACATCGGGCAATGCACGCGATACGATTACTGACATGGAGTAGTCGATATATGAGGATTTCATTTCTTCCTCAATATTGACCTTGATAATTCTATCGTCGTCTGTTATCATTGAATGTGTAGTATATATATTCTAAGAGCAAAATTAAGATTTTCTTTTGTAATGGCGTGGAAAAGCTCTTTGAAAAACGGCGTTTTCGAAAGCAAAAACGCCGTAAAGGCTATTTTAATGCGCTTTACGGCGTTTTGCCCCCTTTGTTCGGTATGGAAAAAACCGAGTCGGAGCGGCACGGAATATGCTCTTAGACGCAAAATATGACGTTCCGCTATTTGATGCTGCTGTTTCGGCGTCGGAGCGCTCCGAGCAATGCAGAGTTGTCTTGCGGTAGCCCGATTGTCAGACGCAAACACCCCATTACGGGGTGTACGGCAATGCCGTTTTTGAGTAGATCTTTGTAAATTGATGCGCTGTTAGAGAATTTTACAAGTAGAAAGTTGGCATCGGAGTGATAGATGTGTTCGCATTCGGGAATGTCCTTGAGTGCAATTTCCACCTTTGTGCGTTCGTCTATGATTTGCCTTGTCCACTTGTCTATGTCAAGTCTGTTCTTTATCATTTCAAGCGCGGCATTGATTGTTATGGTGTTGATGGGGTGGGAGAGTGCAATCTTTGCTATGTTACAGATAATGTCGGGGTGCGCAATAATGGCTGATAGGTTCAGTCCGGCAAGGGCCCACGCGTGCGAAAAAGACCGTAGTACAACAAGGTTCTTATACTTGTTGAGCAAACCGATGACTGTGGCCTGAGGAACAAAATCGATGTATGATTCGTCAACCACAACTATGCCGTCGAATATTTGAACAATACTTTCTATTTCTCCTGCGTCAAGCAGGTTCCCTGTTGGTGAATTAGGCGAGCACAAAAATATCATTTGTGTCGTGTCGCTAATGGCATTGACGATGTCGTTTGCATCGAGTTCAAAATTTTCTGCGCGCAAGTTGGCTTCGCGGTATTCTATGCGATTGATCTGTGCGCGCCTTTTGTAATAATGCCTCGTCGGTTCTGCGGCAATGATGCTGTCGCGGTTGGGTACGGTAAATGTACGAATGAGCAGGTCGCATGCCTCTTCGATTCCGTTACACATGAATATGCATCTTTCGGGTATATGCTCATGTTTGCCCCAGTTGGTCATTAAAGTTTGCAGAGCCTTGGTGCTGGGGTAGCGGTTGAGTGGCTTGTTGAACGGTGATTCGTTTGCGTCTAATTGCAGTTTGGCCTTTGCCCTTTCGCGCGGTTTCTTGATGTTATCGGGTAGTTGCATGGGGTGTACAAAAATATATGGTGAACAAAAAGACCGCTAATCGTTGTGACTAGCGGTCTTCATTGTAGCGCCTACGGGAATCGAACCCGTATACCATGCGTGAGAGGCATGTATCCTAACCATTAGATGAAAGCGCCATGGTGCGGAAGCTGGGGGATTCGAACCCCCGGTACGGTTAAACCCGTACGTCAGTTTAGCAAACTGGTGGTTTCAGCCACTCACCCAAACTTCCTTTTTTGTTATTTGTTTTAGCGTTATCTCTCAAACGCGATGCAAAGGTACGACATTTTTTGAAACTACCAAACTAAACCAAGAAAAAAATGCATTTTAAGCGTATTTTTTTCAGAAAGGTAGGAAAAACGTCAAATCAGTGTGGTCATTTGTGCATTCCGATAAGGGTTTTATTAGGGTGCAAGAGATTGGCTATTGTTAGACAACAATGGCTGATATGCACTGCAAAAGAAAGCCCGAAGCCTTATGTGTAAGGGCTTCGGGCGGAAAATCTATAAGAGGACGCCAATAATAGGCTGCCTGATATGTTTTAATTAGCAGAGCTTGCGTGATCCGTCACCGATTACAACATCGATAACGATAGGTTCTTTGCCAAATTTCTCCTTATATGCTTTCTTGGCAGTTTCGATAAAGTTAGCATAGAGGTCGTCGCTCACGAGGTTGATTGTGCAACCACCAAAGCCACCACCCATGATGCGCGAACCTGTAACGCCGCAGCTGTGAGCTACATCGTTCAAGAAGTCAAGTTCGGGGCATGAAACTTCATATTCCTTGCTCAGACCATAGTGTGTTTCGTACATCTTCTTACCAACTTCTTCGTAGTCGCCTTCTTCAAGTGCTACGCAAACCTCGAGCACGCGGTACTTCTCGCCAATTACATATTTGGCACGGAGTGCGTCTTCTTCGCTAACTTCTGGGCGAACTTCGTCAAGCATGTCGTAGGTTGCGTCGCGCAGGCTATCCACATTCGGCCAGTGTTTCTTCATGGCAGCTACCACGTTTTCGCAGCTCTTGCGGCGGTCGTTGTAAGCTGAAGAGGCCAACTCGTGCTTAACCTGTGAGTTGAGCAATACAAGTTTGTAGCCCTTGGGGTCGAACGGGAAGTACTTGAACTCGAGTGAACGGCAGTCCAAGCGCATCAAGCTGCCAGCCTTGCCAAATACTGAGGCGAACTGGTCCATGATGCCGCAGTTGCAGCCGATGTAGTTGTGCTCTGTAGCTTGACCGACTTTGGCGAGGGTAAACTTGTCAATCTTGTTGTCAGCGAAGAGATCATTCAATGCAAAAGCATAAGTGCTCTCCAATGCAGCTGAAGAAGACATGCCGGCACCGAGGGGTACATCACCAGCAAAAGCAGTGTTGAAACCTTCAACGGGTACACCAAGCTTCATCATTTCGCGGCATACGCCAAAGATGAAGCGGAAGTGAGTAGCTGAAGGACCCTTCTCGTCGTCAAGGCTGAACTCTACGTAATCTTTCAAGTCGATAGAGTAGGCGCGTACCTTGCGGGTGCCGTTGGGTTTGATTTCAGCAATAACGCCCTGAGTTACAGCGCCGGGGAATACGAAGCCACCATTGTAGTCGGTGTGTTCACCAATCAAGTTGATACGACCGGGTGAAGCATATACTGAACCTGTTGTGCCGTCGAAGTGTTCAACGAAACGGCTTCTTACGTCATCTACTGTTAGTTTCATGGGAGTAAGGATTTTATATTGTTAGATGGAATAGAAAAGTTTAGAAGCATTAAATGATTGCTTCTAAACTTCTCAATGACTTATTTATTCTTCACGCTTTGATATGCGGCTACCAACCAATGCATAGAAGAGGAGGTAAGCAGCGCAGAATACAACTACCCAATAGCTCTGGATATAACCTACAGCGTCAGCTACAGAAGCTTGGATGAACATCATCACAGCGCAGCCGAATACCATGGTCATAAAGATACCAGAAGCGATAGCGGTGTATTTGCCAAGACCTTCAACAGCCATGTTGAAGATACCGCCCCACATTACTGAGGTGCAAAGACCTACGAGCAAGAAGGCAAAGATACCTACGGGTACATCTTGCCATACAACAGTGAGGCTACCCCAGTCAACACCAGGGAATGCTACGAGTACGTCAGTTGGAGCAAACATACCGAAGAGTACGAGTACGAGTGTGGCGATTGAAACAGTGGTAATCATAGTACGGCTGCTCACTTTGCCACCGATAGAGGCACCTACGAAACGACCGATAAGCATCATAAACCAATATACGGCTACGAGCATACCAACTGTGCCGGCAGGAATCATCATTTCATTAGTCAAGTACTGCTGAACGAAGTTAGGCACACCTACTTCGATGCCCATGTAAAGGAAGATGGCCAAAGCACCAAGAGCAAAGTGACGGTGGCTCATAGCACCCTTAATCAAGCTAACTTCTACGGGAGCTTGTTCGGGTTCTTCAATCTTAGTCATGGCAATGATGATGAAAGCCAAGACGAAGATGCCAAGTGCAATCATGAGGGCAGGAGTAGCGTCAGAGATCTTAGCCTTTGTTGCATCGCTGATAAGGGCACCCATTAAGATGTAGCAGCAAACCGCAGCAGTAGAGTTGAATACACCACCAGTCTGGATTAACTGGTTGCCAGCGTTACCACCACCACCAAGAATGTTAAGCATAGGGTTAACAACGCAGTTCAAGATACACATACAGAAACCTGCGATGAAAGCACCAACGAGGTAAACGCCAAATACGAGACCTAAGTTCTCTTTTGGATTCTCAATCTGACCGCTATACCACTGAATAGCGATACCCAAGATACCGATAGCCAAACCGATAAGGGCTGTCTTCTTGTAGCCAAACTTTGCGATAAGCATACCAGCGGGGATACCCATTACTAAGTAGGCTACGAAGTTGCCGTAGTTACCAATCTGTGCCAATACGTTTGAGATTTCGCCTTGGTTCTTAATGATGGTTGCCATAGGTGTACAAAGGTTTGTCACGAAGGCAATCATGGCGAAGAGCGCAATCATAATGATGATAGCTCCCCATTGTTTCTTTTGATTACTCATTTTTGTTTGTTGAGAAAGATAATTAAATTATTAGATGATTTGTTGTTGCGATAGGGTAGTTAGCCACAAAAGTTTACGAACCTGCGCGAGTGTGTAAGTTCGTAAACTTCAGTAACTTATGTTTAGTCTTCTACACCAAACTTGTAGATGGTCTTTTGCGTGTACACCTGTCCGGGTTTGAGTACTACTGAGGGGAAGTATGCGTGATTGGGGCTATCGGGGAAGTGCTGTGCCTCAAAGCAGAGTGCAGAGTGTTTGCCGAAGGTAGCGCCATGCTGACCCTTGTAGCCATCAGCCCAGTTGTCTGAGTAGAACTGCACACCGGGCTCGGTGGTATAGACTTCCATTGAGCGTCCGCTCTTTGGTTCAACGATTTTTGCTGCAAATGTGAGTTCGCCAGGTTCGTGCTTGTTCAGTACAAAGCAGTGGTCGTAACCTGTGCCGTTCTTTATTTGTTCGTCGCTGAAATCTGTCAGATGATCCCCTACGCGGTGTGGTGTTGTAAAGTCGAATGGTGTGCCTTTTACGCTGCGAATTTCGCCTGTGGGGATGCTGTTTTCGTCGATGGGCACATAAAAGTCGGCATTGATTTGGCAAATCACGTCCTCGCAAGTAGGAGTGGGGTTGCCAATGCCGGCGAGTGAGAAGAAACCATGACTGGTCATGTTCACGATAGTCTTCTTATTGGTTGTACCCTTATAGTCGATTTTCAACTCGTTGTCTTCGCTGAGCGAGTACATTACAGTCATAGAAAGTTCGCCAGGGAAGCCTTCTTCATAGTAGGCTGAAACATAGCGAAGCACCAATGTATGATCGTTTACTTGCTCTGCATCCCACACGCGAGCGTGGAAACCGGTGGGTCCACCATGCAAGTGGTTAGGACCATTATTCACAGCAAGGCTATATTCTTTGCCATTGAGTGTGAATTTTCCGTGGCAGATGCGGTTGCCATAACGGCCAACAAGTGTGCTAAGGAATGGTTCTGGAGAGTTGATGCAGTCATCGATGTTATCGTGTCCTTGAATGACGTTGGCATAGTTGCCATTGCGGTCGGGCACCATGATGGCCACGAGGGAACCTCCATAGTTCGTTACAGCTACTTCCATGCCGCTGGAATTGCGTAAGAAGTAGAGGTCTGTTTGCTTTCCTTGTATAACTTTCTGGAAATCTTCTTTTTTGAGTCCGCTAAGAGACTTTGCTGTATTTTCCATGATAATGAACGATTATGTTGCTAAATGCGTTATTTACTTTGCAAATTTGTGGAAAAGATTTGGATTGCCCAAACTTTCGTAACGAAATTATTAAACATTCGTTTGTCTATAAGGACGAGCGTTGCTATGTGCGGTGTGTAAATGTTTGGCTTATTTGTTTGTAAGTGTTTCAAATTCAAGAATTTGGACGGGGATAGGTTGTTGGTGCAGCAAGTGAGGCAATGTGTATTGTTTTGCCTTCCAAAGTCTGTGCGTTTATGGCATGATGTACGAAAATAACACTTATTCGTTTTGCACGACCTCTCCTTTTGTGCTAACTTTGTACGCAAAAAAGAAGTAGGTGTTCAAAATTATTTTTACATTGAAAGTGCGTTATCGGGACGCAGATGTTTCCTTCGGACGAAGGAGCATAGCGGGCTATGTGACTGAGAACGAAGGAAGCAGATGTGCCCCGAGAACGCACTTTCAATGTGAAAATGACACCTACTGATTGTTTGAAATAATTTTGAACACCTACTTTAATGATAGACAAAGAACAAATACTTGCCAATTTAGGCTTTGATACTCTAACTTCCATGCAGCAGCGTATGGAGTGCGCTGGAAAAAGGACAGGGGGTGTCGTGTTGCTTTCGCCAACTGGTACGGGTAAAACCCTGGCTTACTTGTTGCCCTTGGTTGAGAAAATAAATGTACAGCTTGATGTGTTGCAGGCAGTCGTGATAGTGCCTACACGTGAATTGGCACAGCAAAGCGAAGACGTGTTCAGACAAATGAAAACCGGGGCACGTTGTTTTGCTCTTTATGGTGGACGGCCTGCCATGGAGGAACATCGTAAAATTAAAGAAATAAAGCCACACCTTGTCTTTGCAACGCCAGGAAGATTGAATGACCATTTGGGTAAGGATAACTTGAATGTATTCGGTGTGCGATCTCTTGTTATAGATGAGTTTGATAAATGTCTTGAGCTTGGATTTCAAGATGAAATGTCGTGCGTGTTAAAGTATTTCTCTAATGTAAGCAGTGCTTGGCTTATGTCGGCAACTGATGCAGAAGAAATACCGGCATTCATGGGCAAACTTTTTCCGACGTATAGTAAAATAGACTTTTTGGCGGAAAATGCCAGTTTGCAGGATCGTGTGGAGGTAAATGTGGTAAATTCGCCTCAAAAGGATAAGTTAGATACTTTGGCCAAATTGCTAACACACATTGCTGGTGCGCCAGCCATTGTGTTCGTATCGTACAGAGAGAGCGTAGAGCGCGTAGGGCTATGGCTGAGGCAGCAAGGGTTTGCTGTCGAAATGTATCATGGCGGAATGGAACAGGAATATCGCGAAAGGGCATTGTATAAGTTCCGTTGTGGGGCAGCTAACGTGTTGGTAAGCACGGATTTGGCCGCTCGTGGATTGGATATTCCTGAGGTTCGAGTGGTTGTGCATTATCATTTGCCACAGAAGGCTGAGGATTATACGCATCGAAATGGACGTACGGCGCGTTGGAAGTCAGAGGGTTCAGTTTGTTTGTTACTTGGCCCGACAGAAACTTTGCCCGATTTTGTTACGGAATATAAGACACTTGATTTGAATGGTGTGTCTATGGTTCAGCCAGTAGCCCCGATATATGCAACGATATACATAGGGCGTGGCAAGCGCGATAAACTGAGTAAGGGCGATGTGTTGGGCTTTTTGTGCAAAAAGGGTGGCCTGCGTTCTGACGAAATTGGCCGTATAGATGTTGGGCCGCATTATGCTTATGCGGCAGTGCTTCGGTCAAAGTTGAAAGACATGCTCCGAAGAGTTGGCTGTGAAAAAATTAAAGGCATGAAAACGTTGGTAGAGGAAATGCGAAGGTAAACTGTTGCATTAAACTAATTATTCAATAAATAAACACTAAATATATGAATATTAAGATAAAAGACTCTGTGTTACAAGACGCTGCTCGCAATGGCGTTGATGCATTCCTTGATGCAGTGCTATCTGCTTTTAAGAGCCAGGTTGGTGAGGAACTAAATGCTGAAAGTATGCAGCATCTCTCGGCTGATCAAATTACTTTATGGGGGTATTTGATACTTCGCGATGAATTGATGGACGGAGGTTTCGTACAACTGATATATAATGGTTATGGACCATTCTATTTTGATAATCCCTTTGCCAAGGCCATGCGGCTTTGGGGATTGCGTGAGTTTTCAAAATTGTTGTATAAGGCAAAGAAAGCCTATGATGCTCACAAAGAAGAATTGACTCGTGAACGAACCGACGAGGAATTTATGGCAATGTTCGAACAATATCCCGTGTTTGACGACCTCGACGATGAATTTGTAGAGGCTGAGGAGGATATAACTGCAGCTGTGGCTCATTATGTGGACGAGCATATAAATGATTTTGTTGAAATAGAACAATAAGGAAATATGGGCAAGAGTAAAATATTACCTACTTCGCGTATAAATATAAAGAATAAGCGCGCGGAACATGACTATTTGGTTATTGACAAATATACAGCAGGTATTGTACTAACAGGTACCGAAATAAAGAGCATTCGTGCGGGAAAAGCCAGTTTGGTTGACACATTTTGTTATATAAATCGTGGTGAAATGTGGATGAAGAATGCTTACATTGCAGAATACGATTTCGGTTCGTACAACAATCATTCAACGCGTCGTGACCGGAAACTTTTGCTAAATCGCAAGGAGATTAGATCTTTGCAAGATGATACGAAATCTCCTGGTTTTACAATAGTGCCATTGCGCATGTTTATCAATGAGAAAGGACTTGCAAAGGTTGTAATAGGTCTTTGTCGTGGTAAAAAAGAGTATGACAAGCGCAATACGTTGAAGGAGAAACAAGACCGCCGTGAAATGGATCGCGCAATGAAAGTAAGACTATGATTAGGCTTCAGCTATATCGTTGCATTTTTGCTGTTGTGCTCCTTTTTGTACAAAGTCAGGCAAAGGCGCAGCAGCCTTTTGTATATGCAGACAATAGTAGTTTGCACGACTCTGGTGGTTCGGTATTCGTGTGCAAAGGCGTGTCAATGTGGTATGCGCCATTATTGGCAAGTGAAGGTAAAAGACAAAGAGCTCGTTTGATAACAGAACTTGATTCACTTCAGACGTTAGGGGTGAATACTGTTAGCATATTGGCTGGCGCAAGTGTATCCTTACCAGAGTCGGTAGATAGTTTGCGCCCGTCGTATGGAGTATTGCACACTCAGATAGCGAACGGTAAATTGCTTCGAGGTTTGGACTTTGTTTTATGTGAATTGCAAAAACGTAAGATGAGGGCTGTTATTTCGTTAGATCGGGAAATGCAGTTTGGCGAGCAGTATGTTGAAAAATATAAGCAGTTTGCCGCCCATTTGCTTCAACGTAAAAGTTCGCTCTCAAGTAATTTATACTCAAATGACAGTACGATATTGGCATGGCGAGTGTGTGATGCGTTAATGACGCAAAATGCCGACAGCCTATACCGATTTGTGGCTGTCGAATCTGAATTGGCTTCATATTTGAAGACTCTTGACAAGAACCATCTTGTTTCAATTTCTTATATACCACTTGGTACGCAGGATAATGAACCATTTTTTGAGACTTGTGTACAGGCGCAGGATGCAGATGTGATAGAGGTTGTGGCCAATCCTGTCATAACCTGTGGCGTAAAGAATGGTAACTTGTTTGATAATCTTGGAAATGTGTATTTACGTACTGATGACAGGATAGAGTTATTCAACAGGTTGAGCTTGAACTATGGCAAGGTTTATTGGTTAGCAGATGCCTGTTATCCTCGGGACGCTTTCTTTGTACGACCCTCATCGCGCACAGATGCGCGAAATGCTTATTTTGCTTATTTACTTTCAAAGGTGGAGGAGGCTAAGCGAACTGGTCAACCACTCGTAGGCTGCTCTTTCAAAGGGTGGGGCGGCCTGGCTCGTACTGAGGGTGATGAGTGGAGAGTCGTTTATGATTATACTGCAGAATATCCAGAATGTAAGAAGGGCGTGTATTCCATTTTTAGTAACGATGTTTCAACCACAACGCTACTTCGCCATGGTTTTAGACTTGAATGACAATCAAAATAACACATATAATATGTATCAAATAACGATGCTTGGTACGGGGTATGCTACCGCCACGAATTGTTTTAATACTTGTTTTATTATACGTTCAGAACGAACCCTGTTGATGGTTGATGCAGGTGGGGGAAATGGTGTATTGCAGCAACTCAACAAGGTAAATGTATCTTTGTCTGACATACATAACTTGTTTTTAACTCATGCTCACACCGATCATGTGTTGGGGGCTGTGTGGGTAGTCCGTCTTGTTATGCAGTTAATGCGGCAAGATAAGTACAATGGTGTTCTGCATATTTGGGGGCATGATAAGGTACTTGGTGTGCTGCGTTGGATTTGTGTGAACACACTCCCTCAGAAACTCACAGCGCTTTTAGATGATCGTGTGCTGTTGCATGAGGTAAAGGATGGTGATACATTCTCAATTGATAGTTGGCAGTTGAAATGTTTTGATATTCGTTCAACAAAGGAAAAGCAATTCGGCTTTCGTCTCAGTATGTGTGATGGCCAGGTTATTGCTTGTTTGGGTGATGAACCTTATAACGAAGCCAATAGGCAAGATGTTTCTGGTGCAGACTTGCTGTTGTGTGAGGCATTTTGTTTGTATGCAGACCGTGATATATTCCACCCGTATGAAAAGCATCATAGTACAGTGCTTGACGCAGCCAAACTGGCGAGCGAATTGCATGTAAAGAATCTGTTGCTTTATCACACAGAAGATAAATCGCTTGTAGTGCGTAAGCAAAAGTATGTAGAAGAGGCAAAAGCAGCTTATGATGGGGCGGTTTTCGTACCAGATGATTTAGAGACGATAACGTTCGAGTAAGCAGTAGTGTGAAAGCCAAAGCAAGCAGTTGTTACATGTGATAAGTAGGTGTCCAAAATTATTTTATATTATTGCTTCTATATAACAAAGTTCAAATATCATCTGTTTATCCACAATTTGCCAGTTCCGATTCCATACGTTGCAAGCGTTTATGGAGGTATGCGACTTTGTTCTGTAATTCTTGTTTTCGATGATTACAATAAACTTTTTCATTATTCAAGGTGAATGCGGTAACTGACGCTCTTTTGTTATTATCTCAACTTGTTTGCCATTCTGGCAAAGGGAACTGTCTGGTAAAACGCCGAAACGCAACTTTTTCCGTCTTAAACCCTTTATAAATAGGGCTATTTTCTGAATAGCCCTACTTAAGATATTAAATATCAGAGCGTTATATTAATAACCTAACGGGTGATTTTAGCCTCTGTTTTTCGGAACATCAAACTGAACACCCTAATAAATAATCTTTTATGCGATAAACAAATGTCTTTATTCAAAAGCACTTTTATTCCTATGCGCAAAAATTTTCGTGAATACATTCTCTTGTTTATATAAGACTCTTGCTTTTCCAAATCTTGGAAGATTTTGTATAATATTAATTGGCATTTCCACAACAGCATTATAACAATTAGCTTCATCCGGAATCACGGAAATCTTTTTTATATAACCGACAGCGTTCTCTGTCATCGTTTCCTTCGTGATAATCTTGATTTTCATACCACATATAATCTCAGATTTAATATTTTTCGATATTTTAAGTATTAACCTATAATTAGGAAGTTCACAGGAAATAACGCGTGCCAATGTATCACCCCTTACTATATTGTCGCCAGTCGTATACAGGAAATTATTTTCTACAATTCCTCTTATTGGAGAAATAGAATAAACGCTATCATTACCATTCATGACAGTTGCAATGGTATCTCCCTCATTTATATTATGTGGCTGATTGTATCTGAACATAACTATACCAGCATTTTTTGAAACAATGCCAATCGCTGATGTATTTCCAGATACAATATATGGGACTTCTATATAGTTTGGAACTTGTAACGTATAGCCTATGGCGACTAACAATGCTACTATGCAGATGAAAATAAATGTCCCAATTCTAAATACACGGTGTGGTACATTGCCCATAACTTCATTGACTTCTTCACTGCGTAAAGAAAGTCCTTTGTCTATAAAAATCTTCTTTTCTTCTTCCATTTTCTTATATTATTGGCCGAGTTCAAGCTGGTTCTTAACAAGAGTGTAATAAGCACCACGACGAGCAGTTAGTTCTTCGTGCGTACCTTCTTCGATTACTTTACCATGGTCAAGCACGATAATTTTATCTGCATGACGAACCGTACTTAGACGATGAGCGACGACAAGTACAGTTTTACCTTTATAAAAGGTTTGAAGATTATTCATTATTATGCTTTCATTGTAGGCATCAAGCGAATTGGTAGCTTCATCAAAAAAGATATATTCTGGGTTTTTGTAGACAGCGCGGGCTATGAGAATACGCTGTCGCTGTCCGGCACTCAGTCCATTGCCTTCCATACCTATCTTTGTACTATAGCCTAATGGGAGAGAATTGATATAGTCCCCAATATTAGCCACTTCAACGGCGTGATGTAGGCGGTCAATGTCTATTTCGTCTGTCGCGATGGCGATATTCCGGGCGATAGTGTCGGAAAATATAAAACTTTCCTGCATTACACTGCCGGCTTTGCTGCGCCAAAGGTGAGGGTTGATAAGTGAGAGCGGAGTATTTCCAATGCTTATTTGTCCACGAAGAGGCTCATAAAATCCTTGTAAAAGTTTTACAATGGTAGTTTTGCCACTCCCACTTGCACCAACAATAGCGGTTACCTTATTTGCTGGTATGGTTAGGCTCACACCATCAAGAGCATAATCACGGTCTGCACCACTATAACTGAAAGTTACATCTTTCAGGCGGATGTCACGATTGACAGGCAGAAGTGTTAGTTTGGCCTCTATATTTTGCTCCTCATCGACCTGATTATGTATTTCATTCAGTCGTTCAAGGCTAATCTTCGCATCCTGGAAAGACTGGGCAAAGCCTATAAATTCACTTATAGGAGCAGCAACTTGTCCGATGATATAGGTAAGAGACATCATCATACCGAGAGTCATCTGACCGTCTACCACAGCTTTGGCAGCAATAAAACTGACTATAATACTGGTTGTCCGTGTAAAAAACGAAGAACCAGCTTGCTGGATTTGCCCCAAAGTGAGACTTCGAACATTAATTTTGAATAGCTTGACTTGAATATGCTCCCATTCCCAACGTTTCTGTCGCTCACAGTTATTGAGCTTTATTTCCTGCATGCCTTGAATAAGTTGGATGATTTTGCTCTGTTCTCCGGCAGACTGATTGAAACGCTTGATGTCGAGTTCGCGACGGAAGCGCATAAAAGACAGAATCCAAACCACATGAAGGGAATTACCAACAAGGAAAATAACAAGAATTAGCGGATGATAGTAACCTAAGATGCCGCTGAAAATGAAGAAATTCACAACAGAAAAAAGAATGTTCACCGTATTTCCCATCAAAAAAGACTTAATACGGGCATGATCACCTATGCGCTGCATGATGTCGCCCGTCATCTTGGTGTCGAAATAGTGGAGCGGCAACTTCATGAGTTTCATCAAAAAGTCAGAAATAAGCGCAATGTCTATACGAGAGTTGATATGTAGCATTATCCAACTCCGTAAGAACCCGATGGCTAGTTGCGAGAAAAATAAGGCAAGTTGGGCGATGAGAACAATCGTAATAAAACCAAGATTGTGATCGCCGATGCCGACATCCACCATGGCTTGGGTAAGAAAAGGGAAGGCCATCTGTAAAAGACTTCCCAATGCCATGCAGAGAAGGAGCTGCATGAACAGTCCCTTATATGGGAGCAGATAGCGTGCGAAGAAGATTAGGTCGCGTTTTGTTGTATTTTCCAGTTCTTCGTCTATTTGGTCAAAGTCCGGCCCTGGCGTAAGTAATAGTGCTGTACCCTCTCGTTCACTTGCCAAACTGCACCAGCACTTTTCAAACTCCTCGCGGTTATACCTCACACATTTGGATGCGGGGTCAGCAATATAAAATATATGTTTTCCGTTCCGTTTCTCCTTGACCTTGTAGAGGACAACAAAATGATTCTGATTCCAATGAAGAATACTTGGAAGTGAAGCATTTCCTGCCAATTTATCCGTATCAAGGCGAACGCCCAAGGAACGGAATCCGATGCTTTCCGCAGCCTCACTAATCCCCAGCATAGAAACACCTTCATGAGTAATAAAGCATTTCTTACGCAATGTTTGCAATGTATAATGCTTGCCATAATGTTTTGCAATCATACGCAAACATGCGGGGCCACAATCCATCATGTCAAATTGTGGGTAGAATGGAAATAAATGCTTAATGTTCATCTTCGGCGAAAATACGTGAAAAGATTTTATAATAGCCATAGAAAATATACTCATCATCAAGGAGTTTGTTTTCATTGAGCAAAGCGTATGCTTTGAATAATTTCTTCAGATGTTCCACATAGCAATGGGACTTTTTCTTTATTAAAAAGTTCAAAAGTTCATTACGGATTCGTCCTGCCGTTTCTATTTGTTGTTGATTATGTACTCTACTCACTTGACCTTCTGAAATGCGATATTCAAGCAATGGTTTTGGAATAATATAAAGCACTCCATCAAGACAAGCAATATCTGACCACAATTTATAGTCCTCTGCGTAAATATACTTCGGGCGGTATTTTAATTGATGCGCCCGGAGATAGTCCGTGCGGAGCATGACGGTAGGATGTGCTATGAAGTTACCAAGCAAAAGGATATGGGCAAATGGTTCGATTTTTCCTTTCAAACCAGAATTGTACACTTCCCCTCCTCCCATCCGTTGCATATATGAAGCGCAAATCATGATGTTTTTATCAGCTTCAAGCACAGCGACTTGCTCTTCTAGTCGAGTCGGAAACATTTTATCGTCTGCATCCATCCGGGCTATATACCGACCACGGGCAATGGAGAGACCATAATTGAGTGTGGCAATATAATTATGCTTACGCTTAATCAAGTGCACACGTTCGTCTATAATATGATTTAAGAAATCGGCACATCCGTCAGTTGAGCCATCATCAAGGATGAGCAATTCAAACTCGGTATAAGTTTGTTTTAGAATACTTTCAACAGATTCCTGTAGATATATCCCTGCATTATAGACAGGTAGAAGAATACTGACTAATGCTGCATGTGTCATAATTGTACTTTATTAACGCTATAATTTATTCTTTCTTTTTTTATTAAACTTCCACGTCAGAGAAAATAGGACATAGCGAGGGAGGACATTGGAAAATGTCTCGATGCGGCCTTGACTATTTACACTTAAATAGGTATATCGGCCACGCCCCAACAGATCATAACCTTTAATCATGAAGGTGAAGGAACGGAAAGTTCGTGACAGACTCAGGTTCCAAAGCAATCGTGTGTCGTTGAGCGCGGTATCATTGAAACCATAACGGGAGGTCAAAAGGAAGTTCGTTGCCAATGAAATCTCGCTAGGCAAGGGGGCTTGGGCGTTCAATTGATACAATACATCGGTTGTGCGAATGTGGACAAAATCCTTACGGTCACCATCCACATTTCTCAGGTTAAGTCCAACACCGCCCGTAAGCAGGATATCCATAGCAGGAGAATATTTGAATGTAAGTTCTGGAGCGGTCTGGATGGTGCCTACATGACAGGTCGAAGTTCTCTTTTCACCTTGTGCAAACGAAAGGTCTACACCATGCAGATAACTGACATTCAACCGCGCTTGCAAGGATATTTTATTATTTTTATCGAGAGGCAGATTGTACCAAAATTTGTAACTCATATTCCAATTTCCGCTTACGTTGACCCATTGTGAGGTCCGTACCCCTGTTTGCTTGTTATACGTTTGCATTGCAGCCACTTGGTTGTGCCAATGGGTATAGTCGATAGAGGTGTTCAGCGAACGTCCTTGCCGGTGTGTGTGGGTAAACTGAAGCAGGAGCAAATCGCTGCGCATGTTTTTCAAATCGGGATTGCCCAATTTGACGTAAATTGGGTCTGAAGCGTCTGTCATGTCAAGCAGATAACGAAGGTTTGGCTGCGAATGTGTAGTGTTGTATTTCAGCATCACGCTCAGTTTCGTTCCTTGTTTATCTCCTTCTATCGGACGCCAGCGAAGTGAGACCGACGGCTCCGCAAGCCAAGCGGAACGGGTGGCTGGGTAAATTTTACCAAATCGCCGATAGCGCAAGTGCGCATCTTCATAATGTATGGGAAGTGTGGACTTTATCTCAAGCCACCCCATCTTGGGCAACTTTTTATCATAAAACCAATCCAAAGACAGTGTATGGCGTGAGGTATGCGTTGCGGAGAAATAACTGTCGTCTACGTCAAGACATCTAAGAAGTTCCTCACGAACAGAAGGAAGCATGCCAAGCTGTGCCGAATCCCCATCAATCCACCCATTGCCCAACCAATCAAGACGATATAGCGGATTTTGCTCGGATTTATATTTTCTGAAAAAGGTATATCCTGGTGTCAGTTGTCCATTCGCTTGGTCAGTATTAAGATATTTCCAAAAGAATCTTCCCAGAAGTTTGTAGTCGTAACGGTGATTTTGTGCGTCAGTAAAACAGCGACGATAGTCCGCTTCCTGTCCTGTTTTGGGATATTCTAAGTGATAGATGTCAAAGTTATCCTTCTCGTTTTTCTCGTAAGTAAAATCGCCGCTTAAATCAAGCAGGTTTCCTTTGAATGCCAACGCACTATGGATGATTAACTTTTGAAAGGACTGATTGGTTTTAGTCAAAGCATCATACTTCCGCCGATTGAGTATCATACTACGAAGTCCCTCGTTCGAAGGTTGTATGAATACGCTGTCCAATATGGATTCAGTGCTCTCGGATACAGGCAAGGTATCGAACAATGCAGAACGCGAGGCGACGCGGTTGTCCCGGTGACGGTAATTACTGGCGTACCCCATTTCATAAAGACGGCCGTTCCGCGGGCGTAGTGTCAGCCTTACATTTCCGTTTCCTTCTATGCTTCTGCCGGAGTTTTTCGTCAGTGAGCGCCCATAGGTATTTCCGTTAGAAAGAAACGTCTCGCTTGCCGTTCCTTGCGTCACGTGGTCATTACGATGCTCAAAGACGGCAGTGGCCGTCAGTTTCAGCTTATGGTTCGGCTCAAAACGGTAGTCGGCGGACACATAGTTGCGCTCATGCAGTCCGCTTTGCTTTGTCCGCGCGAAACCGCCGTACTGGTTATAACTATTGTCTGCATTCAGATTGTTGAAATCTCCTGAGAGGGTAAAACTCTGCCTTTCATCAAAGCGCATGGCAAACAAACCGCCCTCATAGCGTTTTTCCGTACCATATCCGCCTTTCAACTGTCCTATATAAGTACCTATGTATTGGCGTTTAAGATGTACATCCATTACATACGACCTGTCACCCATATCCGTTCCTGTTGTTTCACTAAAAGCTCCTTCCTTTTCATATACTTTTACGCGGTTCACCACATAAGCGGGCAAGTTCTTAAGGGCTGCCTGAGGATTACCGTTAAAAAAATCCTTTCCCCCGAGAAGCAGATTTTCGACGAGCCGTCCGTTCACAAATACATTGCCATCACGTATTTCCGCACCTGGCAATTGTCTTACCAGGTCGTCAAGCATCGAACCGTCCGGCAGTGCAAAAGCGTTTGCGTTATACACTAGCGTATCTCCCTTGTAGAACATCCTAATCATGGTAGATTTTACCACAGCCTCTTTCAACTGGATGACTTTTTCCTGCTGCATATAGATGTCGCCCACATCTATTGTCATTGCCTTACCAGTCTTTACTTCAATATCATGCACTGCCGTTTCGTAGCCCGCTTTGCGGCATCTGATGAGATAGCGAGAGGCTGCAGGCGCACGGAGCACGAAGACCGAACCGTCTTTATCCACTTTGCGCATCATGCGAACATTGTTGGCTATGACCTCTTCTGTAACCGGTATCTCGGATATGCTTACATCCACTAGGCAGCTGTCCTCGCTTAACAACTCCACCTTAACGGAGTCCACACCGTTCTCCGTAATGAGTTCACGTATCATACCTGTGATTTTATATTCCTGGGCGCATGTCGTTAGTGGGACAAACATAAAGAATACGCACAATAATATGGGGAAACGCATAATCATACTAATATGTTATTTTGAAGTAGGAGAGAATAATAATCCCCTCCTACCATAAGAATGAAAGTTTTAATTAAGCATACATAAACCCGCTGTCATCAGTACCACCTGATGTTCCATAATCATCTGTGCCACTACTTTTGCACAACAGTGCTGCCGCACTACCTGTCGGATAGTAACAAATACCGCCATTGTCATTGGCTACACATCTTGCACAACCGCTTGCAGATACACTTTCACCACCCTCACAAGTAAATGAACATGTAAGGGTTGTAGCGCTACCTCCAAAGAGGTGTTTCATCTCCTCATTGCTAAGGAGTTTCGCCTCTTTCAAGGCGATGGGTTTAATACTTTTCATGTTTGAAAAAGATTAAATTGTTAATAATGTAATTTATATCGTCGAAAATTCGACCCTTAATTAAGAAATTTGCGATATCCCTCCTTCATACGGGATATGGAGTACCGCTTTTGTAATACATTCTTTGCATTGCAGCAAATAGAAGTTTGTACATCTTTATCAAGGCAAAGAGCTAACCTCAATGTTTTCTCTAGGTTTTTCGAAAGATTAGGCTTTATTTTAGCAATCAGAGCGTTAAATTCATGACGAAACATATCTGTTAAGCCATTTCCATCGGTTGTTACAACCAACAAATCGTTTGCCATCATTTCCATTCCGGTATAGCTACATTGCTCTGTATAAGAGGGTAATACGCCTATGTCAGCTGCGACATACCATTTCTTTACTTGCTCTTGTGAGATGAGTCCTGTATAAGTAATATGTGTTGCACTATATGGTGTTAGTTTTGTAAAGTCATTTAATCTAAACACTTCACCTGCTATCACCAAATGCAATCTGTTATTTTCTCTCCAAAGATTTTCAAACGCTATCAATAAATCATCAATACCTTTGGCTTTCACCGTACGACCGACAAAGAGAAGAACCTGTTCGTTTTGTTCAATCCCCAGCTCTTCGCGAAATTGTTGTCGTATAGTAAGAGTACGCTGGTTGCGAATTTCAGTATACCCATTAGGAATGAGATGGATTTTATCCATTGGAATTTTATATGTATCACAGAGTAATTCTTTTGTACTTTCAGAAAGGCATATTATATCATCGGCTATTTTGTACATCCGGCGTTCCTGCCTGAAATACTTTTTGCAAAACAATTCTGTTTCATATCGTTTCTTGCGCGGATAGTTCTTAACAATGACTTCACGCAAATGTTCTTTATCTCCCATAAGTGGAGCTGTCCACCCTTGATCATGAATAGTAAAAACAATCCTTGACTTTTTATAAAGTTCACGGAGAGACTTAAGAAATTCTACACATGGCGAATGATTTACAAAAAAAACATTCTCTTCACTATCGGCCACATACAACTTCAATACAGGCCAGCACAGTCCTCCGCTTTCCAACATTCGTCCTCCATTACAAATGGGAAAACAGTAATAGTTACAGCCATCTTGTTTATAGAAACAAAAATCCTTTTCTTCCGAATTGAAAGAAAGTAAATTTACCTCTACACCCAAACTTCTCATACAATCAAGCAGACATTGCATATAAGTTCCAACTCCATTTTGTTTTGAGGATATATGTTCGTCAACGATGAATACTCTTTTTTTTATCATATACATTGGTTGTTATGAAGTTGTAGTTCCACATAACCGGCTAGTCCATTATGAAGACCTAATAAATCAAATGGAGGACACTTCATCGGTTTTACAAATTGTAACAGTTCAAGTGAATACATGCATTGCCCTTCTATGGCTTTAGTTAGCGTCTCGCCCATTTCTTCCCATTGTTTATCCTGCGGATAACATTCACACCGACAATGCAACACATGCCGCCAATCATCAATATATTGACTATCGAAAGCCTTCTGTCCTTGCAAAATTGCGCCCTGTATATGCGCTATTACATAATGGAGCAAACCGATGGTGCCATTTTCCATTGTATCATCTGTCATACGGCGTATATCTACCTCCATAATGCGTTCATCTATTTCACGAGTAAGTTCCACACCACAACCTTTCATGTATCCGTTCTGGATAAGAAATTCTATGCTCCAGCCAATACCTGCCATGCCATTCCCAAATGAAATGGAACTCGTTTTTGTTATATTTTTTGTTATTTGTTCCATAAGGTAGTCTGAAACGTACTCAACAACTGGCATTCTACGTACTTTGGCATAATGAGCAAGTACCAACATTATACCCGTCATCCCATTGAAAAGCCCCCACGCTGTAGGTACGTCATGCGAATGAAGAATAAGATGATGAAGCATTTTTTGCTCTTGCGTAAATTTAATCTTTTTCATTAATGTCAATATTTTATGAGAGGTATTGCACATCCTCAATGTTGTATCCATAAGGTAATTTACCTCCATTCACCAGAATGGTTGGAGTTGCATTAAACTTCGTAGATCTTTTCCATTGCTCATGCCGCTGGAACTCACGTTCTATATCATCAGAATTCATATCAAGATGAAATTTATCAAAGAAAGATTCTTGAGAATACTTGCCATTGTCGTACCATTCCGTGTATACTTCCCAAGCTTTCTCTGCGCCATATTGCTGATAAACAGCAATCAGGTATTTATTTATCTTGTTCCATTCTGGTTTAAAGGAGGTAAAGATGTATTGTATCAAACAAGAGTTTGAAGTATATAATGCCTGCAATCGTTTGTGCATTGCTGCACAAGGATTACAATAGGGATTACTGAACACTGTTATTATCATATTTGACTTTGGATTTCCAAATCTAATAGACGAATCATCAACTTCATATTTAACTTCACCTTGTTGGAGTGAATCAAATACCTTTTTGCTCATTTTCATATGGCTATATTGCCAACGCACCTTTTGCAATTCGGAAGCAAATGAAAACATCGGCAGTACTTTATTCAGAGTCAAAATAGTCGCAATATAAGCAACACAGAGAAGCATTATTATTTGGGTATCCAATTTTATTGGCAGAGAGTAGCAGCCTCCCCCAAAACAGCATATAAATTGGAGTATTACAACAACCTGTACCATTAAACAAAGCGGACACCATTGGGATATGCGATGCTGATACCAGATGCTCCATATACTATATGGTACGGCCATTACAGCAATCTGCGCCAATGCATTTAGAGTTTGACTGGATACGACCAATGCTATGAGGCTGACCGAAAAATAGCCAAAACCAATCTCAGCCCATGAGTACCTCTTTAAAAATTTTGCTGCATTACTCTCTAACACATTATTACAGCTACTATTTTTAAATGAATGGCACACACTATCCAGAAATGGAGTATTTTTCTTCAGTTGTTGTAAAATTAGCATTCCGGACAATATACAACCACACATGTATAATAGTAATAATACTATTTCTAAAACATCTGGCGTTGTTCGCCGGATAAGAAGACCTCCCGATAATATAAGTACACAAGCACTCAAAACACATTGCTCTATGAAATTGATTCTATTTTGTGCAACGTGTTTCCTATAATCAGGTTCAATGCTATTCTCATTCGGGGAAAATAATAATATGTGACCGGACCAATTATCTTGAAACTGTTCTATGGACATGCTATTATCCACCCCATAAATTTCAAATACAACTCTATGTTTAGCCACATTTTTAACCAACACATAGTCGTTATTGTATTCAGCAACGAACGGTACTGGTAGTTTTTGAATTTCTTCTTTATTGTAAACAAGCAGACCTTCCGTTTCTATGCCAAATTTTTCGCATAGCGACTTTAAGCCATAGAAAGTATATTTATATGGATGTTCCTCGTACGCTAATAAAGCAAACGAGTTGGTAAATGGAACTTTTAATTCGCGTAAAATAGAAACAAAGATGTTTTGAGTATGCATGATGTTCTTTTTGTTGTCGCACGTGTTTTCTTTAATTTTCGGCGCAAATATACAAACTATTTTTTATATAGCAAAAACCAGATTTTTTATAAACTATTTGTTATTCTATGATATTTCGCTATTTTTGCAGAACTTTATAACAATTCTATATACAATATGATTATGGATAAAAATTTTCTATCTCTAAAAGACTTTGAACTTTCCATGCGTGAAGATGCCCTTACTAGGGCAGAACTATTCCAAAACTACATCCATCAAATGGAGCAGTTTGACTCTAAAAGCTACTGGGTTATGTCACATGGATGTGTTGGAGCCAAGATGTCTTTGACGGAAACAAATACTTTATTTGATTCCTATATTTCAAATGACTACCTTGGAATGTCACAGTGTAAAGAAACTATTGAAGCCGGCATAAATGCGCTTATGAAATATGGAACAGGGGCTTGTGCTGCCCAACCAATTGGAGGGTATTTGGATATCCATCGACAGTTGGAAAAAGAAATTGCTGACTTTGTCGGTCAAGAAGATGCAATTCTTTTCTCTTCTGGATTTGGAGCAAATGCCGGCTTACTTCGTGCGATACTTGGCAAGAATGATATTGCCTATATTGATTCTTATATTCATACTAGCGCGATGAGTGGATTGATTGGAACAAACACTAAGCACATAGGGCACAATGATATTGAGTATTTGGATATGATTCTTGATAAAGAAAAAGATAAATATCAGACTCGTCTTGTCATTGTTGACGGAGTTTACTCTCAAAATGGTGATTTGTCCAAACTTCCGGAATACATTTCAGTCTGCAAGAAGCACAACTGCCTACTTATGGTAGATGATGCCCATGGTATTGGTGTTATGGGAAATAATGGACGTGGAACAGCAGAACACTATAATTGTATGGGGCAAGTGGATATTATTACGGGCACATTCAGTAAATCATTTGGTTGTGTTGGAGGTTTTGTTGCCGCTTCTTCCAAACTTATTCAGTATTTAAGATATTATGCCGACAGCAATGTATTCTCTGCTGCAATAACACCCCAAGTAACCTGTTCTGTCCTTAAGGCATTGGAGTTAATAAAAACCCAACCAAGTATTCGCGAAAAATTATGGAACAATGTAAATTTTCTACGTAATGGATTGCTTGACTCCAAATTCGACATAGGAACATCAGTTTCTCCTATTTTCCCGTTAATGGTTCGGGATAACGAAAAAGTGTATCGCATCGCTGACATGTTACAAAAAAAACGTATATTTGCAAGTGGTATAGTTTATCCAGCGGTTCGTACCAAGGAGGCTAGAATAAGAATCAGCATTTTGGCTTCCCACGAAATAGCTCAATTAAAACATCTCATTCGCAGTCTTAAGGAGATAAGAAACGAAATACCTTTTTAATTACACGAAGAAATGACCAACGACGGTAAACGAGTGCGTATAAGGCGCACAAAAGCCACAATAACTGAAAATATAAGAAAAGCAGCTGTGGAAAGTGTACTTAAACGCGGATTCTCCGGTTCACTGGTATCTGAAATTATAAAGAAAGCCAAAATTGAACCTGTTGTTTTTTATAACCGATACCAAAATCTTGAGGAGTTCTTCAGCGAATTTGTCAAAGGATATGATTATTGGTTCTCTGATGTGGCAAAAGAAGCGAACAAACTAGAAACGCCACACGATCAATTTATCGCATTGATAGAAGGACTACAAGAATGTATGATAGAAAAGTCGGTTATGCTGGAATTGATCAGATGGGAAATTGCCGTAGATAACGACATTACCAAAAGGACTGCTTCAATACGTGAAATGTTCACTTTGCCACTGGCTGAGAAATACGATGACTTATTCAAAAATTCCGGGATAGATTTTGTCGCTATCGCAACAATTATCGTCAGCGGATTATATTACCTTTATCTGCATAAAGATCGTTCTACATTCTGCAATATCGACATGAATACGGAAGAAGGCAGAAGCAGAGTCAATCAAGCCATTAAGTTCCTTTCCGAACTTCTTTTTAGCAAAAGAAACATGGGAAAGGAAAACTTGCAACTGTAAATATGATGTTTGGAGGTCTTTATATAAAATTTAAAACCTCCAAACTTTTTACTTATGCTGCGACTATAAGGAAGTCCTACACTTTTTGATTTCTTTATTTATATGTGACATTACGGATTCTAGAGTCTCGCCTTGCTCGGCGACTTCCGGCGTAGGCGGTGCAAGCTCCAACTGTATCTTTCGGTCAAGTGCGGCAAGCTCGGACTTCAACTGCTTCAGTTCGTTCTCTTTCTTCCACATCTTGCCCGCTATCTCCTGCAACTGCGGAATCTTCTTTTCCAGCATCTCGTTCTTAGGGTTGTACTGGTCGATGATGGACGAAATCCTCTCCAATGCGTTCAGGAAGTTACGTGCGGCGGCTAACGGGTCAGCCATCGCCAGATGTCCGTTGTTGTAGGTGTACTTGTAGTTTCCCTCCACCACGAAGCGGTTGTCGGTAAACTCCAATCCTTCTTTGAGCATCCTCTCACTGTCCACCTTTATCGAGAAACCATAAAGTTCCCCGACAGCCTTGTACAGTCCGCCCGTCGTGGCGTTCTTGGCGATTTCCTGCAAACGTTTACCGATGACCTTTTCATCCGTTGAATCCACGCCGTCCACCTTGACAGGATTAAGGCGGCTGCCTTCTTTATCAGTCTGCACAACGGAAAGGAACCGGTTCCAGTCTTCCGTCATGGCATCAATAAAAGCCGTGTTGTTACGCAGCTCTCCCGTCTTGGATTACAGCTTGAACTCCGAATCGCGCTTGCCCTTGTTGAACAACTTGCGTTCCCCTTCGAGCGAGGCGATACGCTTCTCTAATTTCGCCTTGTCTAAAAGGTCGGTGTTGCCGGACAACAACGCCATATACTCCGAGAAGTTCATGCCCGATTCCTCGTCCATAGCCCCCTCGTCAATGGTACGTGCACCCATAGCCCCGCTCTTGAGCTGCGATATGAACGTCTGTTTGCAGTGCAAGAGGTTGAACTTGTAACTGTCCAGTGACTTTTCCACGGCGTAGATTATGACATCCACGTTGTTCCTGGCAAAATGCTTGGCAATCTCATTCCCGGCTCTAACTCCCCGTCCGTCACGCTGTTGCAGGTCGGACGGTCGATCGGGTAGGTCAAGGGCATTGCTGCCCTCTCCCCCCCTAAGAACCGTACATGAGAGTTTCCCCTCATACGGCTCAAGCTTTTCTAAGCCTCTGTTTGTATGCAGAGACTGGCTCAAACTACTTCTTGTTTCCATTTGATTTGCGGGATAATTTAAAACATTCATCATGAACCAACAGATTGCATTTTTTCCGTTTTGAACGGTTGGCATGACATCCCATGCCTTGTGCGTGTCAATAGACTCACCGCATATAGGACATTTGTGTCCTTGCTTTTCCCATAGGTACAGCAGTGACTTGCGTCCTTTTAGCGTAACAAGCATTTTCGACTTCTTTCTTTTATAGAAGTACAGACAACAGTCTGCATCAAACGGATTCATGTCTCCTTTAATCTGCGTGTATTGCAGGAATGGAAACGATGAAGTCAGAGACAATAATGTCAATTGGTCTTCCTTTCCGTTTGGTTTCTTGAATTTTGAAGCGAAAGTCCATTTATTTCCTCGGATGTCATGCCAATATCGGTCTTTAATCCACCGTTTCCCTTTCTTTGAATGACGGTGTTTTGCTCATTGCCATAGTGAGAGGAATATCTGATGGTTGATTCTGTGAAATGAATCACGTGTCGCTCCATGCTGATAATAACCTCCCCATCCTCGGATTTTAGAGTTCAACATTCTGATTAACGACTCCTGTCTGCAACCCTTGTTCTCCTTAATTACCTTATGGATATTCTCCATAAAGCGTTTCTCGGATTTCTTCGTCGGCTTGGTCAATATGTCCTTGCCGTATTTACGGATATTAAAGCCAAGAAAATCAAAACCGTCATGCACGTTGGTTATCACCGTCTTTTCCTCTGATAATGTCAGACCTCTTTCAGACATAAATTCAGCAACCAATGGCTTGATTTCGTTTTCAAGAGTTTCCTTGTTCTCACAGGTGATGATAAAATCATCCGCATAGCGTACAAGGTTTGCCATTGGGGAATAATGCTTTCCTTGTATGGTTCTTCTCTTGTACCTATCTGCAAGAACTTTCTGCAATCCATCCAAAGTCATATTGGCAAGTGTCGGAGAAATTATACCGCCTTGCGGTGTACCTTCCTCTGTCGGGAACATCTGTTTGTTGAATACATAGCCGCATTTCAACCACTTTTTGAGTATCGCCTTATTCATTGGGATGTTAGTAAGTAACCACTCATGGCTGATATGGTCGAAACACCCTTTTATGTCACCCTCCAAAATCCATTCTGGCGAATAGCCCTTTCGGAGAATATTGTGGCATTGTTGTACCGCATCCATACAGCAGCGTTCCTTGCGGAAGCCGTATGAACGTGTATCGGCTGTAGTTTCTGATACAGGCTCCAATGCCATAAGATAGAGTGCTTGTATGGCTCTGTCTTTCATTGTCGGTATTCCCAACGGTCGCAGTTTGCCGTTACTCTTCTTGATATGAACTCTTCTCAGCGGCATTGGCTGGTAGCCTCTGCGTTTGAGTTGGGTTGTTGCTTGCGTTTTAGCTTTAGGGGTATCCCATATTTTTTTGTCAACCCCAGGAGTACAACCACCCCCGTTAGAAGTAACCCTCTTTACGGCTAAGGCTTTTGTGTAAAAAGAGTGGGTAAGCATCCATTGCAAGGCTTTCACCTTGTTATGTCTGCCTTCCTTCTGAGCCTTTACAATACGAGCTTGAAGCTTCTTAACAGCCTGCTCCGCCTTAGTCCAGTCTATTCTGTCCCAATTTGATTGCAG
>ERZ1026903.27-NODE-27-length-99928-cov-31.787310_pt1 | contig 99928 bp, 108 predicted proteins | sample MGYA00380180_ERZ1026903 | MGnify/ENA primary metagenome ERZ1026903 (study PRJEB33269, sample SAMEA4719816) | human gut metagenome | biome: human-associated habitat; feature: organic feature; material: feces | place: Cameroon | collected 2013-10 ... | reverse complement strand
TGTATCATCTATACAACATGATGTATCATCTATACAACATGATGTATCATCTATAATAGGTGGAACTACTGTAGCAGATTTGTCTGCTGTTAATCAAAAGGGATTTATTTCCAATACATCAGGTGATATTAATATGGATGATAATTGGGTACATGGGACAATCCCTTTGGCTGGTGTAAAGGGGACTATCCTTTTTAATAATTTGCCAGAACAATTACACTCAGAGAATACTTGGAATTTATTTGTCAATAGCAATGGAAACATAATGCCAGAAGGTGCTTTCAGAGGAAATACAATTCTTGGAGCTGGTATTGTTAAAAAAGAAATTCCAAGTGGGGCTTATGGTTTAATGATTACAGCTTCTACTAAGAATATAGGTACGTATGATATAAAGATTACATATCCTGACGTTAGGGAATCCTTAGAAGCAAAACATAAACCTCTTTGCTGTCCTGACAAGTACTATGCTGTTGTAGGAAAGGAGTTCAATCTTTACTATGATGGTGTAATACAGGGATTGGATAGTGGTTTGCTTTCACCTTTTGGCATATATGTGGATGTTGAGTGTCCTGATTTGCAAAATGGTGCATCAAGGATTGGTGTTAGAAAAGACAGAATGTGGCAAATTAATGGAGACCTTCTTACAGACTCCTATATAGGAGACCATGATATGTGGATTTCTGCTTGGGATGATTTTGGTAATCTAATTGATAGAAAGCAGGTAACATTGACAGTTACTGCTAATCCTCAATTATCTGCTGAGAAGAGAATACTCTGTATAGGAGATAGCTTGACAAATAATGGACCAATAGTTGCTACTTGTGGGCAACACTTCAAGGATTTAGGTGGAACACAGCCAATATTTATTGGTCAAAGAGTTACATCAGGCTATAAGCATGAAGGTTATCCAGGCTACACTTTTAGGTCATTTATAGTTGATGCTGCCAATTATGCCTACACTATATTTGATGTTCCACAGGGTACTACTGTTTCAGTAAATGATAAGTACAGTACAAATGGGGCTAATTTCATAGTTATGGATATAAGAACAGAAGGGCTTGACAATTCTTTAAGATTAAGATGTGAAAGTGCTTCTGGTACTGCTGTTCCTCCATCCACAGGAGTGTTAACTAAGATTTCTGGACAATCTGCATCAGATGAAAGCATAAGCTATACAGCAGTTGAAAGAGAGAGTGGGAATCCATTTTGGGATTCTAATACAGGTGCTACTAACTTCACTAAGTATAGAGAGAAAATGGGAATGGGAAGCAATAAGTTTGATGTTGTTGTCATAATGTTGGGAACTAATGACTGTATTGGTGGTATAAGAAACTCTATGCAGAGTAGTGTTGATGCTGCTGTAATTCTTGTTAATAAGATATTTGAGGATGCTGGTAATTATCCTACCAAGATTATAGTACAGATGACACCTCCAGATGCTAATTCTGTTTCCAGTTGGCAAGTATATCCAGATTCATCAGGTAATGTAAGTGGTAAAAAGATAGGGTATTGGCATAATCTTTGGAGTCTAAGAGAACTATTGTATACTGAATTTACTAAGGAGGAGTGGAATGGAAAAGTGTATTTAGGACAAGCTCCTCTTGGAGTAGATAGATATTACGGATATCCTTATGTAGAAGAAGATTCTTCGTCTAGAATAAAAATTAAAGAGATTTTCCATAATAATAGCGTACATCCTAATACACAAGGTTATCAACAACTGGGAGATGGATATTATTTACAGATAAAGTCTCTACTCTAAATAAATAAATCACTTATGTCCTTGCATAAGTGATTTATTTTATGTATATTTGCACCCTGATAAAAGTATATGCTTATGGTAAAGAAATATGTAGGGATTGGAATAATTATTTTGGTAGGTTTGCTTGCTATAAGTACATATACATTGTACAATAGTAATCAGGACCTAAAGGAGGAAATATCTGTAGCAATGTCTAATCAGAAGGCATTTATAGCAGAGAACTCTTCATTAAAGGAGGAGAATAGAGTATTTAAGTTTACTATGGAGCAACTTAACTACTATAATGATTCTATCCTACAAAAGATGAATGAGGTCAGAAAGGAGTTAAAGATAAAGGATAAGGATTTGAAGCAGATGCAATACCTTTTATCTGAGGCTACAAAGAAAGATACAATAGTATTTAGAGATACTCTGTTCAGAGAACCTACATTAGATATAGATACACTTGTAGGAGATAAGTGGTATCAAATGAAGCTTGGACTTAAATATCCAAGTACAATCACTACAGACCCTAAGTTTGTCAGTGAGAAGTATATAATGGTGGATTATAAGAAAGAGACTATAAATCCCCCAAAGAAATGTTGGTTACTCAGGCTATTCCAAAAGAAGCATAAAGTAGTAGAAGTAAATGTTGTGGAGAAGAATCCTTATATTGAGAACAAACAACAAAGATTCATTGAAATTGTAGAATAATTATGATTGACTTAGGAATATTAATCACTGGAGGTATAGGGCTTATTACCACAATAGTCAGTGGCTGGACATCATGGTTCTTTGCAAGAAAGAAGTATGATAGTGAAGTTGATAGTAACCTCATAAGTAACATGAAAGAATCATTGGACTTTTATGAGAAGCTCTCTACTGATAATAGAGAGAGATTGGAAGAGGTACTAAAAAGAAATGCAGAATTGGAGCAGGAAGTGGAGGAACTTAGGAAACAAATGTTTAACCTTATGAGTTCCATATGTACTGACCTTACCTGCCAACTGAGAAAGAGAGACTTAAATCTTTTTAATGAGCATGGAATTAGTAGTGGACAGAAAATGGAAGAAGCAGAGCTACACCATAAGTAATCTTACTATTGATGGGAAGTGGTTCTGCAATGTGCTTGAAGATGCTGATAGAGGACTTGACAGTTCTATGAGCATAGCTAAGATTAGGGAGCTGAAGAAGCCCTCAATTACAGCTATACCAAGAGGTACTTATGAGATTACCTTGGATGTAATTTCTCCTAAGTACTGCACTAATAGTTTCTATAAGCAAGTATGTAATGGTAAAGTGCCAAGACTACTTAATGTAAAGGGATTTGAAGGCATACTTATTCATGCTGGTAATACTGACAAAGACTCAGCAGGATGCCTATTAGTAGGTGTCAATAAAGTTAAGGGTCAAGTAATAAACAGTAGAGAAACCTTTAAAGAGCTATACAAGCTTCTTAAAGACAAGCATGATAAAGGTGAAAAAATAACCATTAAAATCTTATAATTATGGTAAAGAAATGTGGTTGTAAAGGAAAAGGTAAAACTAAGAAAGGGAAATAATTATGGCAAGAAGAACAGGTAGAGCAAAGCCCATGACAGCTAAAGCTGGTGTCACTAAGACTAAGAGAAGATATGCTTGTGGGGGCAAAATGAAAAAGTGATGAACAAGTTATTGTACAAGATAGAGTTGTGTTTAGTAAAAGTAATACCTATGATTTACGCATTACTTAGTTTATTGAATACAACTCTATCTTACTTTGATATTGATGTAGTAATACTAAGTTATATTGGCAGTGTATCTTTTATAACATTATTACTCTTGTATGTCACATCTTATGTATTTAAGTTTTGCGAGTATCACAGGATGTTTATACATTATACTACAGTAACTTGGATACTGAATATAATAGATTTATACATAGGAATACCTGTCAGTGATGTGGGATATTTAGGTATTCAATTAATAGTAGCAGGTATTTCATTGTTTATAATATTATACTTATATGTTAAGAGTCATAAGAAGCCTACTATTAAAGATAGTAGATGATATTGATGCAGGCAATTCAAATATATCTGAGGGAGAAGCCCTTGAAATAGTAGATAGTTTGAAGAGGTTTACTGACAAGGAGAAAAGATTAAGCAAGTATGCAGCTTGTGAATATTTGAATGTCAGTAGAGCAACTTTTGATAACTATGTCAGAGAAGGAAAATTACCAAGAGGTAAGCATGAGATAGGTTTCAAAGAATTAAGTTGGTCTAAGAAAGAGTTAGATGAGTTTGTCAAGAAGTGTAGAAATAGTAATCTCTTGCACAGCAAGAAGCAATCTCTTGCACAGCAAGAAGCAATCTCTTGCTTAGTAATATGCCTATTGAGAACTTATAATATAATACTTAGGAGGAGAAAATATGATAACCCAAAAGAAGATGATAATACCTATATTTGATTATAAACTAACTGTAGTCATATTTGACAAGTGGGAGGAGTTAGGAAGATTCTTGCCCAAAGAAGAAATGGAGCAGGAAGCCAAAGCTATAACCATAAATCAATATGGAGCATCTCTTGTGGCTATCAATTCTAAGAGGGGAAGTAGCATTATCCATGAAGCTGAGCATATAAAGAACTCTATATGGAGATATATAGGCTATACTCCTCAAGAAGATAATGATGAGGTAGATGCTTACCTTATAACCTACATATATGATAAGATAACAAGTGTATTCTACAAGCATGATAGAGCAGCCAGATAAAGAGAGATGGAAGGATGTGGTAGGGTATGAGGGATTGTATCAAGTTAGTAACTTAGGTAGAGTCAAGAGTGTAGATAGGCTAACCACAGATAAGAACGGTAGGACATATACAGTAAAAGGCAAAATACTTAATCAATCTAAAGTAGGAGATTACCTAAGAGTTAGTCTATACACAAATAATGTTGCAAGAGGTAAATTAGTTCATAGACTGGTTGCAGAAGCCTTTATTCCTAACCCCAATAAGTATGAAATAGTAAATCATAAAGATGAGAATAAGCTAAATAATTACTCTGATAATTTAGAGTGGTGTACACAAAGTTACAATTCATTGTACAGCAAGTGCAGTATTAGACCTGCTAATTCTTCTATTGGTAAGAAGATTATTTTGAAAGTTGCTCAAGATGGAAGTACTATAGAAAGGTACAAATCTATGAGTGGAGCAGCAAGGTCTAATAAGATAGATGTGCAGATGCTTCATAGTATAATTAGAAAAGGAAGAGTCCTTAATGGATATATCTGGATAGAGTTAGCAACATAATGCTAACTCTTTTGTTTTATAACCTCCTTAGAGTCAAGACTTTAAGGAGGTATTTTTGTACCCATTAGCATTGATAGGTATGCTGAAAAATAATGCTTACCTTTGCACCTGTAAGCTTACAAAAGAGATAAATAATTAAATTCAATTTTTCAAAAATTACTTGTTATGGAAATTATTGAAAAGGTAAAAGAGGTTGAAAAGGAACCTACTAAGGAGTATGCTTCTAAGGGTGTAGCTGGTACAGGTCTTGGTCTTGGTATTGCAGGTACTGCACTTGGTCTATTGGCACTTAACAGAGGTGGCTTTGGTCTATTTGGCAATGGCTGGGGTAACAGTGGTATGCCAGAGAATGTAAACATCAATACTCTTGGTGGTGGAAGTAGTACTGCTGCTCCTACAGCATTCCAAGCATGGAATAAGGAGTGTGAGGATGCTTTAGCCCTTACTAATGAGATGCGGGGACTTAAAGTTAATACTATGGAGAATGCCAGAGCTGCAAGAGAGGTTGATGTAAATGAGAAGTTCCAAATCTGGAAGTCTCAAGTTGATGCAGATTTCAGTCTCTACAAGTCACAGGTAGATGCAGACTTTGGTCTGTATAAGAGCACAAGAGATGGCTTTGATGTTCTTAACCAAAAGCTGACTGACAGCACATTTGGTCTATACAAGAACCAAAGAGACAACTTTGATGCACTTTCTGCAAGGATAGGTGCTTTGGAGACTAAGCAGGCTGTAGCTGATGCTGTTGAGCCTTGGAGAGCTAAGGTTCTTGATATGAGAATCTGTGGTGTAGATGCTAATGCAAGAGCTGGTATAGCACTTGAAGCAGAGAGAAGATGCTGCGCTGATAACAAGATTGTGAACTATGTAAATAGCACATTTGTTCCTCAGACTATAGCAGAGCCTACTGTAGGTACAACTACTCATACAGAGACTACATACAATCCTCTGTGTGGTTGCTGCTCTCCTTGTGGTGGTAGAGGAATTATCTAATTCTAAGGTATGCCCTATTAACTTAGGGCATACCTAATATTTAACATCTTAAAGCAAAGTTTATGTATCCAGTAAATCAAGTTATATTAGGTGGTGAGTCTATGTTCAATAATTTAGATGACATAGATATGCAAATTCAAAGAATGGAGGTATATAGACAAAAGCTAAAGCAATTGAGAGAGTCTCAACAGCAGCCTCAGCCTGTTCAGCAAAGGCAGTTAGTATGGGATGAAATAGATGCAGAAATTGCTCCTATGAGTAATGAGCAGAAAAGTAGACTCCTGCAAGATGCTGATTATGTAGATACATACAATGAGCTTCAGTCTATAGTCCAATCAGAACTTCTTAATCTTGTTAAAGGCAGGATTGAAAGTACTGAAAGAGGTAAAGAGCTATTATCTAAGCAGTTAAAGATAGTCAAGAGATTGAAGACTAAAATAATTGATGACACTAATAGGGAAATGGAATTATTCAAGAAGTTTAAGGAGTACAGTAAAGAACACCCTAATGCTTCTTACGAAGAGTTTATAAAGGAGAATATGTAATATGGTGACTATAATGCAACTGACAGATAATCTGAGAGCCTATGTAGCTACTCAACTTGATACAATGTCCAAGAATACTCCTATGATAGGTTTTATGAAACCTCTCATAACCAGAGCACTGGATAAGAATTTCAGTAAAGTTACAAAGGCTCTTGATTTAATAGCCAATGATGAAGGTAAGATAGATATTGAAAATATACTGACTGAGATGATGGAGAATGTTATGAACACAAATCCATTTACCTTCAAGACCTCTTTCATAGGTGATGTAGAGATTGGTGGAGGACAGATTAAGTTTAATCTGCCTTTGACAAATAAAAGACTGGTGTTAGATATGACAGATTTAGAGGCTTTCAAAGAAATGTTAATCACTAAAGAGTAGTAATAGTATGGAAGATATGTTGTTAATGCAGTTCCTCAAGAAAAAGGGTGTAATCTCTGAGAGAGATATACATGAATTTCATGAGTTAGCATCTGCAAGTATGGACAATGAGCCTGTGTACTTGTCAAAGACTAAGGAAGTAATGTCTCATCAGAGTGGTGCTCACATGAGTGAGATTGAAGCCAGAGAGGTGGTATCAGGAATGTATCACATTGAAGGTGGAAGAAAGTACATAGGTGAGAAGTTTGATATGTACAAGGCAAAGGAGATTTGTGAGAGATATAGAGGAATACTCCCTACATCTGCTACAGTTGCTGATGTATATGTTGCAATCAACTCTCAGTACCATGACTATGCAGAACTGTTTAAGAACTGGTTTGGTGATGGTATAGAACAGAAAATAGTTGAATCTGCTATTGTATTCTGGTTTAAGGACGCAGATTGCAAAGCTGAGAACAAGGTAGTAGAATATCTTGGAGAATACTAATAAGATAAGGGTAAGAGATAATCTTACCCTTTCTTTTTGCCTATATTGCAAGTATTTTACTTATACAAGTAAAAACAATTTATTTACCATGTTGTAGATATGCAAAACTTTATGTACCTTTGCACTGTTTTAAGAACAAAAAGGTAGAAGAGTATGGAAGAAGAACTTAGCTTAGATAACATCTTAGGAGCAGAGGAGATTGAGAATCTGTTTGTAGAAGATGATGAGACACAGGATACCCCACCTGCAAATGGGGAGCCTCCTAAGAAAGAGGAGGAGCCAAGTAATGATAAAGAAGAAACTACTGAGGTTGTTGATGTAGATAACTTGTTTACTGATGCACCAGAGAGCGTAGGTAGTGGAAAAGAAAATACAGAGGAAAAGGAAGATACCACTCCTAAAGGGGATGGCACTTCTCCCAAAAACTTCTACTCTTCCATTGCCAAAGCCTTGAAAGAGGAAGGTATCTTCCCAGACCTTGATGATGAGGGCTTATCTAAGGTTAAAGACCCTGAAGACTTTAGAGATTTGATTGACCAACAGATAAAGGCAGGTCTTGATGAAAGACAGAAAAGAATTGATGAAGCCTTGAATGCTGGAGTTGAGCCTATAGAGATTAAAAAGTATGAGAATACTATAAACTTCCTTGATTCTATTGAGGAGGAGAATATCTCTGATGAAGGGGATAAGGGAGAGAAACTTAGAAAAGACCTAATTTATCAAGACTTTATCAATAGAGGTTATAGTAAGGAAAGAGCTACAAGAGAAGTACAGAAGTCTTTCAATGCTGGTACTGATATTGATGATGCAAAAGAGGCTTTGAAAAGTAATATTGACTTCTTCAGAGATAAGTATGATGAGCTTGTTAATGATGCTAAATCAGAAGCAGAAGAGGAAGAGAAAGAAAGAAAGGACCAGGCTGAAAAGCTTAAATCATCAATCCTTAATGACAAGGATGTATTTGGAGATTTATCAGTGGATAAATCTACAAGACAGAAGATTTATGATAATATAGCTAAGCCTGTGTATAAAGACCCAGAGACAGGAGAGTACTTTACTGCTATCCAAAAGTATGAGATGGAGAACAGGACAGACTTCCTAAAGAACATTGGGTTACTTTTCACACTAACTGATGGCTTTAAGAACCTTGATGGTTTGGTGAAAGGTAAAGTAAAGAAAGAAGTAAAGAAAGGTCTTAGAGAGCTGGAACATACTCTCAACAACACAGCAAGAACCTCAGATGGTAATCTAAAGTTTGTGAGTGGAGTTGATGAGGACCCTGAATCTTTCATAGGAAAAGGGTGGAATCTTGATGTCTAAGCCTATAGTATAGAGTAAAATAACTGATAAATTTAAGTAAAAATGGCTGGAAAATTAGGTAAGTTTCAAATGGTAGGCTTCCAACACTGGAAGGGTCTTACTAAGGAAAACCATCTTGGTTCTATCTTTCAGTTAGCTCCACAGAAGGCTACAAACCTAATGGTGCAACTGTTGGCTTATTACAGAGGAAAGACACTTGACACATTCCTAAATCAATTCCCAACAAAAGAGTTTGAGGATGATAATGAGTACTACTGGGATGTTATTGGTTCTTCAAGGAGAAACATTCCTCTTGTAGAGGCAAGAGATGAAAATGGTATTGTTGTTACAGATGCCAGTGGTATGGTTGGAGTAGGCACTGCTCCTTTCTATTTAGTATTCCCTGAAGATTGGTTTGCTGATGGTGAGTACATTGTAGGTAATCTGAATGAAATCTATCAATTCAGAATACTTGGAGACCCAAAAATGGAGGGTACTAATGCAGTGTATAAGGTAGAGCTTGCTGGTGGTAATACAGCAGGTGTTCCTGCTGAAAGATTGCTTGCAGGTGAGAGATTCTCAGTTGAGGCTGCATTTGTTGAGAAGGAACTTTCAAGAAAGGTTGGTGATGTAAGATTTACAAGCCCTGTTTCTATGAGAAATGAGTGGTCTGTAGTAAGAATCCAACACAAGGTTCCAGGCTCTATGTTGAATAAGAAGCTGGCTGTAGGTATTCCTATTGTTAAGGAAACTGAGGGTAGATATACTAAGTCAGTTGCTACAATGTGGATGCACAATGTAGACTGGGAAGTAGAGCAGCAATTCTCTGAGTATAAGAACAATGCACTTGCATTTGGTAGAAGCAACAGAAATGCCAATGGTGAGTACATGAACTTTGGTAAGTCTGGTAATGTTATTAAGACAGGTGCTGGTCTATTTGAGCAAATGGAAGTTGCTAATACTATGTATTACAACACATTTAGCTTGAAGCTTCTTGAAGATGCTCTATATGAGCTTTCTGCTTCTAAGTTAGACTTTGGAGACAGATACTTCTTGATTAAGACTGGTGAAAGAGGTGCTATCCAATTCCATAAGGAAGTACTAAAGACAGTATCAGGTTGGACACAGTTTGTTCTTGACAACAGCTCTATTGGTGTTATTCAAAAGACTCAATCTAAGTTGCACCAAAACTCATTGAGTGCTGGTTTCCAATTTGTTGAGTACAAGGCTCCTAATGGTGTTAGGGTTAAGATTGATGTAGACCCATTCTATGATGACCCAGTAAGAAATAAGATACTCCATCCAAATGGAGGTGTTGCATTCTCTTACAGATATGATATTATGTACATTGGTACAATGGACCAACCTAATATCTTTAAGTGTAAGATTAAGGGTGACAATGAGTATAGAGGTTATCAATGGGGTCTAAGAAACCCATTCACAGGTCAAAAGGGTAATCCTTATATGTCATTTGATGAGGATTCTGCTATAATTCACAGAATGGCTACTCTTGGTATCTGTGTTCTTGACCCAACAAGAACTATGTCACTAATCCCTGCAATTCTACAGGGCTAATGATAAAAGGGGAGTAGGACAAACTCCTACTCCCTTATTTTATTTCAATAAGTTAAGGAGAAGATATGGCAGAAAAGAAAATGGAAGAGAAGGTGGACTATACTGTACCTGATTTTGATATAGACAATGCAGAAACTCCACTACAGGAAGTACCAAAAGAAGAGGCTATTGTAAAAAGCCCTAAGAAGACACAAAAGAAAGTAGAGGTATCTGATGATGCCTTAGTTAGTTGTCTGAGAAATGAGAGAATTATTGTAAGACATGTACCTAAGCTGACAGGTATGTGGGGTAATAACCCTAAGCATGTATTGTCAGGAGGTATGGCAGAAGGTGCAGTTAGAACATTTGTAGTACCAAGATTATCTTCAGGTATGTTTGTTAATGTCCTTACAGACAAGGAAAAGGCATTTCTTGAGGAAATAATGGGTCTTGAATATAATGCACTAAGTATCTATAAGAAGGTAGATAATTTCTGGGATGATTCCAATGAGAATGGCATCAATAAGGTAAGATTGACAAAGCAGGATAACTACTTCAATCTATCTGACCCAGAGGATTATATCAGATATAAGATACTATTAGCCAACAAGGATTATATTGCTCCTTCACTGCAAGTATTGCAAGATACTCCCAAGGCTACTTATCAGTTTGTTATCATTTCTGAGGGTGAAGAGACTAAGGTTGCTAAGAATAACATGAGCACTACAATGATGTGCTATAAGGAGTTTGGTAAGATTGAGGATGATATTGATACATTAAGAGTTATTGTTGAGACTATTGATGGTAGACCTACATCACAGACTGCTAAACTTGAGTTCTTGCAGACTAAGGTTAATAGCTTAATACAGGCTGATAGTAAGATATTCTTGAAGGTTATTACTGACCCAATGCTTTCTACAAAGGTTCTTATTAAGAGAGCTATAGAAGCAGGTCTGATTTCTAACAGGGGTAATTACTTATACTTGAGAAAGGATAATACTCCACTTTGTGAGGCTAATGAAGAGCCTACATTGAATGTAGCAGCTAAATACTTAAACTCTCCTAAGCATCAAGAAGTTAAGTTTGCTTTGGAAGCTAAACTAAAGTAATAAAAAAAAAACTATGACCAATCAAGAGTTTTCAAATGAATTTGATGTACTTTACAATAACATAATGAGTAATCAAGCTCCAGGTCTTGATGAGTATGAAAAGTCTGTGTTTCTAACTAAGGCTCAAGATGAAATAGTAAAGAACTACTTTAATTCCAAAGGTAATAAGTATCAAGAGGGATTTGATGGTAATGAGAAGAGGCAAATTGACTTCTCCATGATTATGAGAACAAAATCATATTCCAGTGATAGCTTTTCAGATGCCACATTTGATAACAAGTCTAATACTAAGAAAGTAGTTCTTGATAATAATATTATGATGTTCATCAATGAGTTTGCTGATGTAACAAGAGGAGGGTCTACTGTAAGACTTACAGTAATACCCCTTGATTATAGAGAGTACTCAAGATTAATGTCAAAGCCTTATAAGAGACCACTTCATTATCAGGCATGGAGACTTCTTGATAACAGTGACTCAAACAACAATGTTGAATTAATTATAGGTCCAAGTGATACACTTACTAAATATAGTATAAGGTATATTAAAAGACCAAGAGCTATCATCTTATCTACTCTTGATGGAGTAACTCTTGATAATATTTCAACAGAGCAGACCTGTGAACTTGACCCTATTCTCCACCCAGAGATATTACAAAGAGCAGTAGAGCTTGCTAAAGCTGCTTATACTGGAGATATTAATAGTCAAGTACAGATGGGTCAAAGGTCAGAATAAAAAATAGGCAGATATGACAACTGAAGAATTTTCAAATGAATTTGATGTTCTGCTTAACAGCTACTCTAATGTAGAGTCTTTTACAGAACTTGATGAATATGAGAAATCAGTATTCCTAACCAAAGCTCAAGAAGAAGTAGTAATAGACCTTTATAGTGGTAAGAATCCATTTAAAGACTCCTTTGAGAAGACAGAGGAGGTAAGAAGCTATCTCAGGAATCTCATAAGAAATTACAAGACTACTGAAAGGCAGGAGGGGTACTCAGGCTTAACAAAAAACTCAGTGTTCTTCAAGTTACCTAATGACCTATGGTTTATTACTTATGAGTCTGTTAATTTAGGGGGAAGTCTTGAGTGCAGTGATGGTGATGATATTATGGTATTCCCAGTAACTCAAGATGAGTTTCATAAGATAAGGAGAAATCCTTTTAGGGGAGCAGGCAAGAGAAGAGTTCTGAGAATTGATGCTGGAAATAATATTGTTGAGATAATATCAAAATATGATGTTTACAGCTACATGGTTAGATATTTAGCCAAACCTAAACCAATCATATTGATTGATTTACCCTCAGACTTGCTTATAAATAATATAAGTACAAGAACAGAATGTGAATTGAACCCTGTAATACATAGAGCTATACTTGAGAGAGCAGTGAAACTTGCCATCATGAGTAGGGTTCCAAATACAGGAAAAGAATAAAACTATTGTATAATTTAATATTAAATTAAAATGGCAACATTTAGTACAAATCAAGTAAGACAGCTTTATGTGGCAAAGGCACTGAAGACTCCTAATGTACTTGCATCAGATGCTGCTGGCTCTATTGCAGTAAAGAATGATACTGCAAAGAATCACCTGTATTTTGGATACAAGGGTGCTGACAACTTGATGAGAAGTGACCTAATTGACATCAAGAATATCCTTTATGCTAAGGCTACTGATGCTGATGATATGGCACATGAGTTGAAGGCAGTTACAGTAACTCTTGATAGTGAGGTAAATGCAGGTGCTCCTGTAGCTGGACAGGATTACATCCTAAGAATTGTATTTAAGCAGTATGTAGGTATGTCTGATGAGGACCAGTACTTCAAGTATGGTATGGTACATGCTTATGCAGGTATGACAGCTTCAGACTTCTATAAGAAGTTGGCTCTATCACTGGCTAAGAACTTTAGTAGAGAGATAGTTCCTCTTGTTAAGTTTGTCTTGACAAATTCTGATGATGAGGCAGTTCCTGTAGATGCTACTACAAAGGAAAGTTCTCTAACTGAGACTTATAAAGCTCTTGTTATTGATGAGGTTGAACAGCCTTGGAGACTTGGTATCATGGAGCAAACTCCTGTATATTTTGAAGTACAGCCTGTTCCAGTTACTGTAAATGGTGATGAGAGAATTTGGGGCAAGGTAGAAGATACTGAGCCTGCTGGTACCATTGCTAATGGTAAGAAGATTGCAGACCTTGAGTACTTCTGCATGGGTGAGAGAGGTGATATTTATAGAGGTATTGGTTATCCTAGCAATATTCCTACTACTTACCTTGTAGACCCAACTGTTAAGTATAATGTGATTGACATCCATTATGCTTATGTAGGTAGCAATGAGAGTGTACAAAAGTCTGAAAAGACAATTACTCTTGTAGTACCAAAGGTAGGTGCTAATAACTCAGTAAGTAATAAGCTCACAAATGATATTATTACTGCAATTAATACTGCAACAGGTCTTAACATTACTAAGTTAGATGTTTCTGCACAAGTCTAATTATAAGGAGACCTAAGGGTCTCCTTTTTTTTTTTTCTTAGAAGGATATAAGTATGGTTAGATTTAATGAACTCAGAATAACTAAAGATGGTAAGTACCTTGTCATAGATGTATCTGTTAGGAGCCAACCATATTATAATGATGTTTACCTTGATTCTATATCAATAGATACTCAAGACACATATAAAGATAGTGGACCAAGTTCATCTATAGTGTACTTCAAGGACATTACAAGTGAAGGGGCTAAAATAAAGAATTACAGGCTGGAGTTAAGTGTAGGAGAATCTCTACCATCATTGTCTGATAATATGTTCTTTGTATATGTAAAGGCTAAGGGAGTTCCTGCTGTAAATACTCCATGTGGCATGGATAGTGAATACACCCTTGGTGTTACATTCAATACCTGTGCATTATATAATGCTATGATGTCCTATGTGAGAGAGACCGTGAAAACTTGTGCTGTACCAAGAAACTTTATAAATCTATTTTTGCAGTTTAAAGCAATTGAGACCAGTGTAAATACTGAACACTATGCTCAAGCCATAGAGTATTATAATAGGTTTATAAAGGGCTTAAATAAGGCAGGTACTATTGTCTATACAAAATCTTGTAGCTGCTATGGATGAGATAGTTTATAATTCAATAGTGAGATATTTCTCTACCCTCAGTAATCTGGGATATATCAGTTATGAAGATGTAAATAGCTTACTATTCCTTACTGCAATACAAGAGTTTATCTATAAAGATTTCAGGGGATTTATAAATGAGGATGATTATAGAGAGATTGAGAAAGCTCTCTATAAAGTATTTGGCACCTCATGTTTAGTTCCTTATCCAGAATATTGTAACAATGCTGATATGAACAAATTACATTTAGGAGACATCTCTGAACTTGCTCACAGAGTAGAAGTTAATGAAGAGAATATAGAGGAGATTCAAGATACCAAGGTAGTAAAGGTTCTTGCTCCTTATGAGGAGGAGGTTGAAGATATTGTTCCTGCCCCCTCAAAATAAATTGGTAACTAAGTAAGTACAAAATTAATAAAACTCTTGTGTAATTGATAAGAATTGCTTATCTTTGCACAAGAGTTTTATTTTAATAAGAAATGTATAGTATATGAAGTATAAGGATATAGTTTATATGGTACTTGATGAGATAAAGAGTACCAGTGATGATGCTTTCTTCACTGAGGAACATGTCTTATTCTTAGTCAATAATTACAGGAACTTCATATTGAAGCAAAGATATTCTGATATTAAGAAACCAATACCAGAAAGTAACTATCAGACTATCTGCTTGAATCTTATACAAGTTCCTGCTATAGCAGGAGTACCATGTGAGGGAGGCACTTTCCTTAGAAGTAAGGAGAAGGTTCCATTTATGATGAAGATAGGTACCCCCAAGGTCTATCCTATAAATTATTATTTGGGCGAGATAACCTATGTGAGTAGGGAGAGAATGAGATATGTTGGGTACAATAAGTATCTTCAGAATATCATTTATGCTTCATTGGGTCCAGATAATTACTTATACCTCCAATCTTCAAATCCACAATATCTGTACTTGGAGAAAATCAGGCTTACTGGTATCTTTGAGAATATAGAATCTGTATTAGACCTGTTGTGTGAGGATTCTGGAGATAGTATTAATTGTGATATTATGGACAAGACTTTCCCTATAGAGGATGCTCTTGTACCACCAATTATTGAATTGGTTGTTAAAGAACTTTTAGGTGCTGAGTATAGACCTAAGGATGAAACCAATGATGCAAAGGATGAGTTGTCAGAAGTAGCATCTAAATAGTGAGTTATGGGGTCTTGTCAAGAAGAGAAAGGATTGATTGATTTTCTAAATTCCATTAAAAAGGTAAATGAACCAAGGGTTCACAAGGTTAGAGGTTCCTATGGTGTATATGATGCCTATAAGTGGATAAGAAAGAATAGTTGGCTTAATATAGGAAGGTGTCTTACAGAACATGAGTTCTATAGCATTATAAGGAAAGTCAATGATTACTTAGCTGATAGTTTCCTTCATGGTAATGATATTAAGTTACCACATAGAATGGGTAGAATAGAGCTAAGGAAATATGATGTGAGAGTTAGTCTTGATGGTGAAAAAGTCAAGACTAATCTACCTATAGACTGGGATAAAACTCTTAAACTATGGTATGAAGATGAGGAAGCCTATAAGGAAAAAACACTGGTTAAAGTGGAGGAAAAAGAAATCTTTAAGGTCTACTATAATAAGCAGTTAGCAGACTACAATAATCAGGTCTTCTATGAATTTAATGTCAATAGAGAACTGAAGAAGAGATTAAAACAAAGAATAAAAGAAGGAAAGATAGATGCTTTTAAGTTATGAAAAGATGGATATTATATAGGCATACTTCTCCTTCGGGTAAAGTATATATTGGGATTACTTCCAGAAATAAAGCATATAAGAGATGGGAGTATGGACATGGGTATAAGGGGTGTAAGGCATTCTATAATGCTATTCTCAAGTATGGTTGGGATAACATAAAGCATGAAATACTATTTACTAATTTAGAAGAAGACAGAGCCAAGAGATTAGAGATAGAACTTATTAGACACTATAAAAATCTTAATATATCTTATAATATTACAGATGGTGGAGATGGGTATTTGGGCTATACTCCTTCTAATGAAACAAGAGCAAAAATGAGAACTGCCAAGATTGGTAAGTCACTCTCTGAATCCCATAGAAGGAAATTATCAGAAGCTCAAATGGGCAGAGCTGGAACAATGTTAGGAAAGAAGCATTCTGAGGGAACTAAATTGAAAATGAGTATAGCCCATAAAGGCAAGAAACATAATATGAAATTGCCTTATGAAGAGAGGTTGCCTATTTATAGAAAAGCTCAAAAATGTAAAACAGTACTTCAATATAACAAAGAAGGTATAATACTAAACATATTCAGTTCTGTTAATGAAGCAGCTAAGTACATAAATACTTCTCCATCACATATTTCAGAGTGTTGTAGAGGAAAATTAAAAACTCTTAAAGGGTATATTTGGAGGTTTAAGGATGATTAAAGAATATCAATATATAAATGTAAGAAGAATACTTGATGAGTTGCATAGGCACCCACTTTTAAGTGACTTGACATTAGAACAAGTAGTATCTTATGTAGTGTCATTTATTGGTATATTTGGTATGCCAAAGTTATATCAAGATAAGGAGGAAGTACTTCATATAGATGACTTTAGAGCTAAATTGCCATGTGACCTAATATCTATCAATCAGATTAAGGAATGTAAGACTGGTGTATGCCTTAGAAGTATGACTGATAATTTCATGCCAAGAGAGCAATATGATAGAAATGCTGGTTACAAGATACCACAAGAATTGTCCTTTAAAACACAAGGACAAGTACTATATGTATCCTTTAAGACAGGAGATGTATCAGTGTCCTATAAGGCAATCCCAGTAGATAAGGATGGATTTCCACTACTTATTGATAATCCTGTATTCCTGAAGGCACTTGAGGCATATATAAAGAGAGAGGCATTTACCATTCTATTTGATATGGGTAAGATTGCTCCTGCTGTATTGCAGAATACTCAGCAACAATATGCTTGGTTGGCTGGTCAATTACAGAGTGAATTTACCATCCCATCTATATCAGAGATGGAAAGCATTAAAAATAGTTGGTGTACATTATTACAAAGAACTAATGAGTTCAGTAATGGTTTTAAGAATAATGGAGACCAAGAATACATAAAACTACAGTAATATGCAAAAGAGTGTAAGTTTCAAAACAAAAGGAATGCAAAGGGATTTAGCAGTCTCTGCTTTCAACTCTGATTTTGCTTATGAAAATAAGAATATTAGAGTTATAACAAATGATGATAATACACTATATAGCCTAGTTAATGAGAGAGGAACAAAGTTAGCCAATGTTGGTGGAATAGATTCTATAGAAGGCACAGTAATAGGAAAAGCAGTAATTGATAATGAGCTTATACTATTTACAGCAGATACTGCATCAAATATAAAGGACAAGGAAGATAAAATATATAAGATAAAAATAAATGGTAATAATTTAGAGGGACAAATTCTATTTAGAGGTAACTTGAATTTTAATCCAAAATACCCTATAGAAACTTTAGTATTCTATGAGAATGAGGACATCAAGAAAGTATATTGGACTGATGGTCTGAACCAGCCAAGAGTAATCAATATAGCTGCTGCATCTGATGTAGTAAGCAAATGGAATACTGATTCATTCAACTTTGTGAGGACACTTAGCCTGAATGAGGAAATCACCATTGAAAGGAATATTGTAGCTAATGGTAGTTTTGCTCCTGGAGTTATACAGTATGCCTTTACCTACTTTAACAAGTATGGTCAGGAGAGTAATATCTTCTATACTTCTCCACTTTATTACATATCATACAATAATAGAGGTGCAAGTCCTGAGGATAAGGTAAGCAATAGCTTTAATATAGAAGTTGTTAATGTTGATAGAAGATTTGATTATATTAGAATCTACTCAATACATAGAACAAGCATAAATGCAACTCCAGATGTTAGGAGAGTTGTAGACTTGGCTCCTCCTATTAATATAGCTAAAGTCACTTACACTGACAATGGTTCATCAGGAGATTCAGTAGACCCTACTGAATTATTATATATTGGAGGTGAGGAAGTAGTATTTGGTACAATGACTCAAAAGGATAATACTCTGTTCCTTGGAGACATTGAGACAAAGAGGAAAACTCTTGACTCTGCTATTAGAAGCTACTTCAAAGGTAAGAGCATTACCTTCTCTACCTATAATAAGAGTATAAGTTCCCCAGAACCTAAAGGATATTATCCATATTCTAATCAGCTCAAGATGAACTCTTATCAGTTCAAAACCTTTAAGTACCTTGAATACTATAGATTTGGTATTCAAGCACAACATTATACAGGTAAGTGGTCAGAGCCAATATGGATTAATGATGTTAGAAATACTGTACACATAGATACTACTTTTTACAGTTCTAATAACATTGGTCTGCCTGTAGCAGAGTTCACATTGGATGATAGCACTATTATTAGCAGGCTCCTTGATAATGGATATGTTAGAGTAAGACCTGTAGTAGTGTATCCTACTATTAATGATAGAGAGGCTATATGTCAAGGCATCTTATGCCCTACTGTATATAATGTGTCTGATAGATATGGTAACTCACCATTTGCACAATCATCTTGGTTTACAAGACCTAATGCACCATTTGATGAATATAAAGCCTTCCATTATCATCAAAATGATGAAGGTGCTTGGGGTGGAGACTGGGTAGGATTAGGACAATTCTTAGGAAATCCATCTGCATATTCAAGGGCAGGTATTATGTCCAATAATAGGACTATAGTTACTTCAGAAGAGAAACAATACAATATTGATGTAGTTAATAAGGGAGCTTGGGCTGAGTTTAGACATAATAGACCTATCCCAGGCAATAGTAATAGAAATGCAGAAATTCAATGTATTTGGAATCCCCCTTCTGGTCCCTATGTTGATGATACTGCAACTGATTCAGATGTTGCAAGTTGGGTATCTAACAATGCAGAGAATTACTACATTGACCAATCAATACTTACTTTCCACTCTCCTGACATAGAGTTTGATAATGAAGTAAGAAGTATTGATACATCAGGATTGAAGTTAAGGATAGTAGGTATGGTTCCTCTAACTGCATTTGCCTCAGATATTGATATTCAGACTTCCACTCCTGTTAATAACTTCTATGATAGTTCAGAGTTGCCTGCTGGATTCTACAAGGAACCTATTGGTGCAGAAAATGATTTTAGTTATGATGGGATTGGAGTACATCTTGGTAATTCTCATTTTGGATGGAGAGGATTAATCTCTGGTGCCTTTTGGTTTGATGAATTAACTGCTTATAAGAAAGATACTGGTAATACCAAGCATCTTACCACAGGATTTGTTGTGTACCCTTGGCATAGGAATGGTTCACTGAATAACACCAAGTATGCTACTGATGGCTATAGGTCTGCTATGCTTGACAAGAAGAAAATGTCTAATATGAGGTATTCATATAAGTCAGTCTACTTGGATTCAAGTAATATATGGAATGCTTATGTAAGTGATAGTAGCACAAGAACTGGTATATCAGGAGTTGCAGTATTTGACTCTAATGAGGTATCACTTGTTAGATTACCTGCACAAGAGAACTCAGGTCTTACAGATATTAACTACTATGGCAATGTAGATAAGCTTCTTACTATCTCAAGAATTGGTGATAAAAAGGATGGCTATCCTATTATGACTACTGGAGTTCAAAGTGCAGAGACTAATGCACATACCCTGTTTAGTAGTGGCTATACACAGATAGATAGTAGATTTACTGACCAAATTACAGGTACTGACCCTGTTAGGATTAAGTATAAATCTACTCCTCATGCTGTATTAGCCTTGAACTATACTACATCAGGTGCTCAAAGAATATTACCTAATATTAAGGATGGTGATTATAATGATACTTGGGTTGTAAATGCACAGGACTCAGGTGCTCCAAGTGGTCAGCACATGTATTGGGATAAGTCAGGAAGTACCAAGAGTGTATCACAAGACACTATTATTGCTGGTGCTCCAAGAGGTCCTATATCTGGTGTATCAAGTATTCAGCATGGGTGGTTATGGTTAGGAGAATTGTATAATGACAATGTACAGAACAGGTTTGGGGGTCAGACAGAAGAAGCCTTTGAGAATAATACATGGCTGCCTTGTGGAGACCCAATTTCTCTTGTAGATACTAATAATGAAGTTAAGAGTAGTGTTACTATCAGGTGGGAAGAAGGTGATACCTATTTCCAAAGATATGACCATATCAAGACTTATCCTTTCACTCTTGAAGACCAGAATGCAGTGACTGATATTGTATCATTCATGTGTGAAACAAGAGTGAACATTGATGGCAGATATGACAGAAACAGAGGTCAAACAAGTAACTTCTCAATTACTCCTGAGAACTTTAACTTGATGAATGATGTATATTCTCAGCCTAATAACTTCTTCAACTATAGGACAATTAATCCAAACAAATTGAACTTGGATAACTTCCATAATTCAATCACTTGGACTAAAACTAAGACTGCTGGAGAGTTGGTAGATACTTGGACTAACATTACCCTTGCATCTACTCTTGACCTTGATGGAGATAAGGGTACTGTAAGAGCTTTAAGAAGACTTAATAACAATATCATTGCTATACAGGACAAAGGTATTAGCCAAATACTTTATAATGAGAATACTCAAATAAGTACTACTGAAGGTGTTCCTATTGAAATAGCTAACTCTGGTAAAGTACAAGGCAAGAGATATATATCTGATAAGGTGGGATGCACAAATAAGTGGTCTATATGTGAAACCCCTGCTGGTATTTATTTTGTAGATGACATAGCAAAAGGAATATATTTATTTAATGGACAATTAAATAATATATCAGATAAATTAGGTTTCCATTCCTGGATTAAGACAGCCTCTAAAAGCATGAACATATGGAACCCTGTGGATTTTAATAGCTTTGTAACTTATTATGATAAGTCAAATGATGAGATACTGTTTATATCAAGGGATGCTTGCTTAGGATACTCAGAGTTATTAAACCAATTTACTTCGTTTTATAGTTATGAGAATACCCCATATTTCTCTAATCTCCTTGATAAAGGGATATGGATAAGAGATAATAAACTTTGGCTGCATAATGAAGGAGATTATAATATGTTCTTTGGAGTATACCAACCGTTCTATACTACTATAATAGCTAATCCAGATATGCCTGTAGATAAGATATTCAATAATCTTGAGTTTAGGTCAGATAGTTGGGATAGGAAAGGCAACCTACTTAATGTAACATTTGACACTTTAACTGTATGGAATGAATACCAACAGGGTATTTCTAAGCTAAAGAATACGCTAGGAAAGCCCTCAAATCTAAAGAGAAAATTTAGGATTTGGAGAGCTAATATACCAAGAGCTAAGGCAAATGGTAGAGATAGAATGAGGAATCCTTGGTTATATATTAAGCTGTCTATGGAAGAAGAAAATGTAAATAAGACTGTATTGCATGATATGATTGTGCATTACTTTGAGTAATAATAGGGGGAAGGTAAGTTTATTACTTATCTTCCCTTTACTTTTTGGATAATATCCTTGTATAATTCAAATATTTTGTTTATCTTTGCAAACAAATTAGTATGATATGGCTAAAAGAAAAATTATGAGAAGGTCTAATAGACCATTTACATACAACCCTCATTACTATAATTGGGGTGGTGATTTCAAGAATGCTTTAGGTGGAACTAAGCCTTTTGACTTGAAAGGCACTTTCAGTGGAAGCAATGTTGCTGGTATGCTGAAAGGAGGCTTAGCAAGTGGCATAGGTAGTGCAGTGGGTAATATTGCAGGTGGTGCTATTAGTGGAGGACTTGAATCAGGTGCAGGTAGTGCAATCAGTAATATTGGTGGTACTATAGGTGGTGCAGTAAGTGCAGTTAATCCTGTACTTGGAGGCATCATATCTGCTGGTACTGGCATTATTGGAGGTCTTACAAACAGGATGTTTGGCTCCAAGTTAAATAAGGAGAAGATTGCTGAGGTTGAAGGAATCAACAAGGCTATGAATACTGTCATGGTAGATAACAGCAGTGCTGATTCTATAGAAGACCAATGGGCTAATCAAGATTTTGGAGCAGACTTCTCCAAGTCAGATATTGGTAAGGATGGTCTATTTAGCAGCAAGGCTAAGAAAAAGTATAGAGCACTTAAAAAACAACAGGGCATTGCAAGAGAGAGAGCCTTGTCTGCATTTGAAAATGCAACAGAGGCAGCAGACACTCAGTCAGACCTTAATGCTATGGCAAGCTTTGCAGCCTTTGGAGGACCTCTTGGTATATGGGAAGGATATGGAAGTGGAGCAATAGGCTATGAATTAGCTAAGGAGAACTTGGGTATTAAAGCTCTCAATGCTGCAAATAAAGGCAGATTAACCTCATTACCTAACTCATTTGAATTTCCAGAGTTAAATACCTTTGCTGAGGGAGGCAAAATACATATCAAACCCTCTAAGAGAGGAACTTTCACAGCAGCAGCTAAAAGGCATGGAAAGTCTGTGCAATCATTTGCTTCACAGGTATTAGCTAATAAAGAGAATTATTCTCCTGCTATGGTGAAGAAGGCTAATTTTGCAAGAAATGCTGCTAAATGGCACAGCTTTGGAGGAGACTTAAATACTCATGGTGCTGACTTTACTAATGGACAAATTATAGTAGGTAATGGTGGAACTCATGAAGAAAATCCTATGGAGGGTGTACCTATGGGAATGGATGCTGAGGGAAATCCAAATCTTGTAGAGCAAGGTGAGGTTATATTCAATGACTATGTATTCAGTAATAGGTTATTTGCTGATGGTGGTCTATTGGAGAGTTTTAATCTCCCTAAGTCTTATGATGGACATTCTTTTGCTGCAATAGCAGAGAAGTTAGGTGATGAATCAAAGGAGAGACCTAATGACCCAATAAGTAAGAGAGGACTTCTAAGTTCTATGTCCAGACTGCAACAAGCCCAAGAGACTGTAAGACAACAGGCTCAAGAGGGTCAAGAAGGAGTACAATATGCTCATGGTGGTAAGATGGGTACATTATTTGATGGTCTAGGGAATAGGAGTAATAATTTAAAAAGGGCAAATTTCTTCCTTGAGCCTACAGAAGACAATTATAGTTATAATCCCTTTATAGATATGGTTTACACAGACCCTGATGAAAATGCTTATGGTATTTATAAATATGGAGCAGGGGTAACTCCTAATGGAGAATTTGTGGAAACTCCTAAATATATGGCAAGGGCTGCTGCTAAGAGAGCAGGATATGATGTAGGTAGCTCTTTGGATGACTATAATAAAAACCCAATTAAAGTCCCTGAGAAGAAAAAGAGTACTGTTTTAGATGCTACAGACCTGAGATATGCTCCTGTAATAGGTGCTGCAATAGGATTAGGTCAGAATTTATTCAGTAGACCAGACTATACAAGTGCAGATACAATACTTGAAGCAGCTAATCAGGCAGGAAATTACACTCCAATAGGTTATACTCCAATAGGCAACTACTTACAATATAGACCTTTTGATAGAAACTTCTATCTAAATAAACTCAATGCACAAGCAGGTGCTACAAGAAGGGCTATTATGAATACTACAAGTCCTTCAAGGAATGCAGCCTTACTTGCAGTAGACTATAATACTCAAGGTAGATTAGGAGACCTTGCAAGGCAGGCTGAAGAGTATAACTTGGCACAAAGACAAGCTGTTGAAACCTTTAATAGAGGTACTAATCAAGCCAATGCTGAGATGGGACTCAAGGCTGCAATGGCAAATCAAGAGGCTGCATTAAAGGCAAGAAGTTCAAGGCTAAGTGGTGTTGCACAGGCTATGGCAGTAAGAGATGCTGTTGATGCAAGGAGAGGTGCAAGTATGAGTGCTAACCTTACTAACTTCTTTAATTCTCTTGGAGATATTGGTAGAGAAGAGTATAGCAGAAATATGATTATGAGTAATCCTGCATTATACTACTCTATTGACAGCAAGGGTAATGTTACATATAAGAATGGATATGAAACTCTTAGTGAAGCAGAAAAGAAAGAAGTAAGGGATGCTGCCAACAAAGCTAAGAAGAAAAAGAAAGCTAAGGGTGGTTATTTAACTATTAAGAAGAAGTAATATGGCTAATTATAGTTTAGTAATAAATTCACAATTCAAGCCATTCTCTTACCAAGAGATGCTGGCTCCAACCTTGATGGCTACTCAGGCTCATCAAGAGTTGGAGAACCAGTATGGAGAGCTTGCTACTAAGGCAAGTGTATGGGAGGAAATGGCTAATGAACAGACTGACCCTTATGCTTACAAGATGTATAAGACCTATGCAAATGACCTTGAAGAGCAAGCTGGTCAGTTAGCAAGAGAAGGACTTAATGCTGCAAGTAGAAGAGATATGCTCAATATGAGAGCAAGGTATAGCAAGGAAATAACCCCTATTGAGCAAGCCTATACAACAAGACAGAAACAGGCAGAGCAGCAGCAGCAAGCACTCCTTCAAGACCCAACATTGATGTTGAGTAGAAGAGCTGCAACTACAAGTCTTGATGATTATATAAGGAATCCTCAATTGGCTTATGAAGCATATTCAGGTAAGTTAATTACTGCACAGGCTGCAAGTGCTGCATCTGCATTGGCTAAGGAAATGCAAGAGAAGCCAAGGAAGTGGAGAAGCATCTTGGGCAACTCATACTATGAGGCTATGATGCAGAAAGGCTTTAGTTCTCAAGCAGTATTACAGGCTATACAGGATAATCCTAATGCTGCTCCTCAGCTTACAAGAATTGTTGAAGATGCCATTAATTCAAGTGGTGTTAGGAACTGGGGAGACCAAGCTACTATTGCAAGGGCTATTGACTATGCTAAGCAAGGTCTATGGAGTGCAGTTGGTGAAACTCAATATCAGACTCTTGATAACTGGAGGGCTAAAATGGCTGCTCAAGAAGCTATGCAGATTAGAGCAGAGAAGAGAGCTGCTGCAAGACAAGCAGCAGAGCAGAGACAAGCTCAACTGAATAATCTTGCTATCAATCCTTTGAATATCTATAGTAGTAGAGAGTTGAGTAAGGATGAGAAGAAGTATAAGGATAATATGAAGAATTTTTCTAAGTACTTTTATAAAGATAGTCATGGTCAGATGAGGATGACTTATGAAGGATGGAAAGAGTATAATAGAAAGAATAAAGGTACAGTAGCAGGAAAAGTTATGACTACTCCTGAAGGCACTACTATTAGAGTTGCTGATACTCATAAGGGAGAGACACCATCAGCATTCAGAGTCTTTATGGACAGCATAGGTGCTCATAAAGTAACAAAGGGTAAGTGGCAACCTGGTAATCTTGGTAATGTATGGAGCAGGTATGTTAATTCTTCAGCAGGAAGAACTTCAAGGTATGATGCTACAAGAGTTACTGAGTATGACTATCCTATTGCAGGTGCTCAGCAGGGTGATATGAAGGATGCTATTATGACTGCTGGTAGAGGATTAAGTCTGAAAGAAGTAGATTATGATAGCAAGTCTAAGAAGTTCAAGGATACAGGTGAGGAAATCACTATGGAAGACTTGAAGAGTGATAAGTACAAGGTAACTGCTACAAGGTTCAGTCCTTATGGTACTACTGTGATGATACAAGATGATAAGGGTAATGTAAGAAGATACAGAATGCCTGCTGGTATCAATACAACTAATGAACAGAATAGGGATAGGGCAATGACTGCTGCAAATCAATGGCAACATGTAGTCAGTACAGGTCAATATACTGATGCAAGAGGTAATGTACATCAGGCTACTCCAGATGAGATTACTTATGCTCAGCAGCAATATGCTAATTCTATACAACAAGCCTACTTATTCCATTCTCAATTAGGAGTACAGAATAAGACAAAAGAACAAGAGTTTAATCCTTATGGATATTAAGATATGGCAAAAGCAACTAAAGTAAAAGATATAGATATTACTAAGAGTGGTCCAATGACTTTTAGAGATTTGCAAAAAGCAAATCAAGAGCCATACACTAACCTTAGTCCTGAGTTTCAGTCATTCAGTATGAATGTAGGAGCAAATACTGCTCCTACTTCACTGTATGATGCAAGGGCACATGGTGAGCAGATGGTACAATCATCCTTAGAGGGAACTACTACACCTTGGGGTGAAAGTATGTTTGATGAACCTACTGCAACTGAGGAACAGTTTCAGGAATTAGGAGATATAAGAGCTGAGAACCAACCTTGGTATGCACAGATAGGAGCAGGTCTTGCTAAGGGTGCTATACTTGCAGGTACTACTTTCCTTGATGGTACTCTAGGTTTAGTACTTGGAGCAGGAACTGCAATAAATGAAGGTAGATGGTCTGGTCTTTGGGATAATGATTTCTCTAAGGCTATGCAGTCTGTTAATGAGTGGTCTGAGCAAGCATTGCCTAACTATTATACAAGGGCAGAACAAGAGCAGCCTTGGTATGAAAATATCTTCACTGCTAACTTCTTAGGTGATAAGTTTATCAAGAACTTAGGTTTCACAGTAGGTGCTTTCTATAGTGGTGGTGTTACTGCTGCTGGATTGAAAGTAACTAAGTTACCTCAACTTATTGGTGCTATTGCCAAGTCTTCAAAGGCTCCAGCAATAGTTAATTCTGCTGTAGGTGCTACTGTCTCAGCAGTAAATGAAGGTAGAATTGAAGCACTTAATAATAGTAAGGATTGGTTTGAACTTCATAAAGCACAGCTTGATGATACTTATAGAGACAGGATACAAGCTATACAGAATAGGTATGAAGATACTAAAGGAACTCTTGTGAGAACAAGAGAAGGTCAAATGGTAGACCCTGCATACATAGAATATCAGAATGCTATAAAGAAAGAACAAGAGTCTTATAATGCAGCTTTAGGCAAACTAAGTGAGGACAGATTGAAGATGGGTAATGCAGACTTGCTTATGAATATACCTATCCTTACTGCATCTAACATAATTCAGTTTGGCAAGTTATATGCTAATGGATTCAAGACTGCAAGAAAGGCTACTAATATAGTAGGTAAGGCAGGGGAATATACTGCTGGTACTACAAGATTAGGTGCTACTGCTGCAATAACAAAAGGTGCATTGTCTGAAGGTACTGAGGAAATTACTCAAGGTATGGCTAGTAGAATATCAGGCAATTATTACTCTACTGATGTAAATAACTTCTACAAGTCAAAGACTGACCCAGATGCTGCACAAGAAACTCTGAGTTGGACTAAATCATTTGCTGAGGGAATTAATGAGACAATAAATGATGGCTCTGCATGGGAAGAGTTCTTTATTGGCTCTCTTACAGGTGCATTAGGTATGCCAAGATTTAGAGGGATTAGAAGTGAGTCAGGTTCACTACAATCTCCTATTACTATTGAGGGTGGTGCCATAAATGAGTGGAGAGACTATAATGAGAAGATAGCAAGGGAAAATGAGATTGCTAACTATATGAATAGTAGGATAAACTCTCCTGAGTTTAAGAACTATTATCAAGGTCTTATCAGGCATAATAAGTATCAGAATGATATGAACAGGGCTGCTGAGGAAGGTGATGAGTTCAACTTTAAGAATGCAGAACATGCTCAATTAGTATCTGATATTGCTATGTTTGATAATGCAGGCAAGATGGAAGACCTTACTACCTTGATTGATGCAGCTTTTGACACATCAGATGAGAACCTTGCCTCTATTGTGGAGAATACTACAACTACTCTTGAAGATGGTTCTAAAGTAGGTCCATTTGTTGATAAGAATGGTAATCCTATGTATGCTACTCCAGAGGGTAAACAGGAGATGATAGAGAAGTTGCAGCAGAACCATGATGAAATGACCAATACTATCAACAATTATCTGAAGATAAAGGATGAGCTTGATATTAAGACAGGTCAGCAATTATCAGATGACCAGCTTGAAGAATTGACATGGATGAAGTCTCAGATAGGCAACTGGGCTGAGAGAGCAACAGCTATGTCTGGAGAGGTAAAGTCAGCTATTGGTAGTGTAATAGGCAACTTAGATTCATTCCTTAAATTTAATGAGCAAGTCAGAGACTTTGAAGGTCAGTCCCATGCAGATATAACAGAGAGATACTTACAGGCAGATAAGAATGTAAGAGCTATTGAAGGTGCTATCAACACTCTTAATATGGTTAGAGGTCAGGATGATAAGGTACTGGCTCATACATTAGCAACTAGTCCTAAGTTTGTAGATGGTCTTATCAAGGAAATTAATGAAGTAGATGAGACTGTACTTAGTGCAGATGAGAAAGAGGATATTACAACTAAGCTGAATGATATTGTCAAGTTAGGCAATGCCTCAAAGACATATAATGCAAAGTTAAAAGAGTACCTTGAGAATCCTCAAAAGCAAGCAGAAGACCATGCAAGAGCTGATGAACAAGCTGCACAACAAGAGACCAAGAAGAAGTCTGATGACTTGAAAGTATCTTTGAATGCTGCACAGAATTTACAAGAGTTCAGGACTATATTAGATAGTCAGGATGATATAGAGAATAGGGATAGAACCCTAAAGGCTTTAGAGGATGAAGGTAGTGAAATGGCTAAGAACTACAGAGAAACTTCACAATACAATAATGAAGTGAGGAGAGTTCTTAATGAGTCAGATGCAGAACCACAGGTTAAGCAAGATGCAATGAAACTCCTTCAAGACCAGTTCAGTAACTCTGAAAATCTTGAACAATTAGCTAATCCTAACTCAATCTATATTAATAATGAGAATGCCTTTGATGAAGATTCTGAAGGTGATGTTGAGTTGTCTGCAACAAGATTCCAGGAAGCTCAATATGCTTTGCAGAATGCAATGTCAAAAGTAAACAATGACAATAGATTCAAGGACAGATTCTCACCTGAATATAAGAAGCCTATAGAAAAAAGAGAGGGAACTGTAAGAGGTGATGATAGGACTGCTACAGGAGACAGTGGTACATCTACTACTCCTGCTGTAACAAGTAGTGGAGACTTACCTACAACAGAATTGCCTGTAGGTAATATAACTGCTGAGATGGTTAATGAGGAGAATAAGAAAGCCAATGAAAGGGTAGAAACTCCACAGAGACCAAGTAGAGATACTTCTAATCAATTCTATAGACCTGCTATACCTGAATTGCATATAGAAGCAAGTAAAGAAGGAGACTTTAGACCATTTGATATTGTAGTAAATGAAAGAGAAAAGAATGTAGATTTCTCTGGCATTTATGGTTATCTAAGAGACCAAGGAGCATTCAGATACGTAAATGAGGGTAACTTAAAGGCAGGTGATGAACTTGGCTTTATGATTGACCCAGACTATAATGAGAATACAATTTTCATTGTAGACAAGAGGAACAACCAAGTAGTAGGTAGTTTGGATGAATCTGACTATAGTGTCTCAAGGTATGAGGGTCTGAAGGGTCTTGAAGAGAAGATAAGAGGTGAGTATGCTAACAGGCAGAATAAGACTGGTAAGTTTATTGCCACACCTGTTACAAAGGTATCTAAGGTAATGGTAGGTAGAGTTCCTTATGGTAATACTGAGAGAAGTCTATCTGAGATACCTAATGTATCTTCAACTGATAGAAAGCCTATCTTTGGTATTATAAAGAATGGTGTTCTTACTACTAATGGTAAGATTGATGACAGTCTCATCATCAAGCCAGTGGACATGAGCCAAAAGGAAGGTAGATTATATCTGCTTATACCTAATGGGGCTGGTAAGTATTCTCCTGCTGCTGTAAGAGTTAAGCACTTCAATAATGAGGAGTTCAATCTAAATGATAGTTCAGTAAGTTCTACTCCTGTTGGAGAAGATATAAAGAATGCCATTACTAAGTTATCAACTGCTACATCACAGGATGATGTATCTGCTGCTATGCAAGACTTGGCACAAGACTTGTATATGCAGGATATTATGGTTACTTGGTTTAGTAGTAAGGCAGGTGATGGTATTGTTATCAGTAAGAAGGTAAGAAAGCCAGATGGTACTTATGAGAAAGTAATCATTAATGGAAAGGAGCAAATCAAGGAGGACAAGTATGATGTATATTTCTCTACAAGTAGCAAGAATGCAGAGATTGGAGGTATAAACTTTGATGCAACTGCTCTTGAAGACTTGGGAGATACAAGTGCATTAGGTACTCCTAAGAATCCTGAGGATATATACAATGAGATACTTGGACACCTTATCAAGTTCAATCTTCCTTTACAGGTCAGCACAAGAAGAATAAATGAGGGTGCATACAACAACAGATTGATAAACTCTAATATCCTTACTTCAAATATTACTGAGGCTTCAGTAAGAAGTAACTGGTTCACAACTGATTACTTTGATAATGAGGGTAATCTGCATCAAGCTATAAGCCCAGCTTCTGTAGCTCCTCAGCCTAAGAGGAAAGTAGAAACTCCTGTAGGTGGTACTGAGGGTGCTATTGCAGGTACAAGAATAGTATCTGTATCCTCAAACAAGCCATACTATGTGGACTTAAAGACAAATACTATTAGGAATGACCAAGGCAGGACTGTAGAAGTTACTGACAGTAACAGAATATTGCTTGATTTAGCTTGGGCACAAGATAACTTTGGGGATTCTACTAACTCTTCAATGATGGTAGATAACAAAGTTCTTACTCCTGATGGTAAGGTACTTGACAGAAGTAAGCAAGCATATCTCAGTGGTCAGGATGCACAAGATGTAAAGGATGCTATTGCAGGTAGAAAGAAGGAAAAAGAGGATAGAGTTGCCAAGTCTAAGGAGGTTATCAGTGAAATATATGAGAACCAAAAGAGGGTAGATAAGACAAGAACTGATGGTGAGTTCTATTATGTACTTGAAGATGATGGTGAATATCATCAATATAGTAGAGTACATAGCAGATTAGGCTCTAATTGGGTACAATCTGACAAGCAGACAAAGGCTCTTGAATTAGCAAGACTTAACCTTAGCAAGTTTGTAGATAATCCTACTCAGTATGAGAATTACCTGAAATACTTGGAGAACAAGTTTAAGGTAGACTTGACTGCTTATAGAGGAAAGACTGATGCCAAGAGTAGAGATACTATTGTGAATATAGTAAGAGACAAGATGTCTGGTACTAATTCACAAAGGGCACTTGATGCTGGTTCAGCAGTAGATAGTATCATCAGACAGTACTTTACTATAAGAGATGTATCTAAGATAGCAAGACCATCCAATATGTCGGAAAATGCTTTCATAGATTTGATTACTTCCCTTAATAGGATTAAGTCAAATATGGAGCAAATGGGAGAGAGATTCCTTGCTGATAATATTGTATTGTTCCAGAAATATCCTGATGGTACAAGAGTTGCAGGTGAGGTTGATATTCTTTCTATTGATAAGGATGGTAACTTTAGAATCTATGATGTAAAGACAAGTAGATACAGCTTCTATGACTTTACAGATAGATATGGTCATAAGGTTAATTACTTTACTACTCCATCTGCTACTCAAAGAATGAGTGCAAAGAATTACTACACTTTACAACTTTCTGCTTACAAGAACCTATTTGAATCTCAGTATGGTGTACCAGTTACTAAGTTAGCTGTAATGCCATTTGTATTGAGTTATGATAAGGAGAATGTATCATCAGTACAAAGTGAAAAGGGTATTCCTATTACATACAATCCTGCTGTTAATGTGCCTTTGGTAAGTGCAGTTAAAGTAGATAAATCTACAGAAACTCCTGCTACTCCAGCACAAGCTCAGACAGTGTTACCTATCTTTGAAACTTCATTAGAAACACAGAACCCTATTGAAGATTTGACACCTGAACACAGTATGAATAATGCTGATGAGGGAGTAGGTTACTTTGAGTTGGATGGTAAGTTACATAAAGGGTATTTAACTCCTATTGCAGGTATTACAGAAGTAGATGTCCATGTAACCAAGGTTCCTAATATAACCAAGGGATTTGGCAGGCAGGGAGAAGCAGCTCATGTAGCTTCAAATAATTACTATGCAGTATTTCCTAATGGTAAAACATTCTTACTTATAAGGAATAATCCTGTACAAGGAGGTATGAGTGAGTCTCAAGTTGAGGATTCCATTAGAAAAGCCTTATTAGGTAATCCTCAAAGAATGAAAGACTTAGCATCAGAAAAGACTATATTGTTTGACCCTGATGCAGTACCTACTGTAAGTGTTGCTCCTATTACTACTGTAGAGACTCCTGCAACTATTAATCAAGGTAATACCCAGACAGGTGCTGCCTATACTGCTCAAAAGGAAAAGGCAATAAATGACCATGATGAGGAGTTTGAGGATGAATTTACTTTAAGAAGAGTAGATGACACAGAAGCTACAGTATGGAATCAGGAAAAGGAGCTTAATTGGTTAAGTAGAGTACTACCTCAGTTAAGTGAAAATGATAGAGTACAAGTAGTAAAAGGTCTTATTAAAGTAGGTAGACAAGGTGCTTTAGCTTGGGGTCAATTTGATAAAGGTGTAATCACATTGTCTGACATAGCTGCTGAAGGTACTGCATACCATGAAGCATTCCATGCTGTATTCAATCTCCTTCTTGACAATAATGAGAGACAGGCACTATATGATGAAGCAAAGAAGTTATATGGTGAAAAAGATAACCTCTCATTAGAGGAAGACATGGCAGAGGGATTCAGAGAGTATGTAATGACAAGACAGAATAGAGGCTTAGGCAAGAGAATACTTGATTTCTTCAAGGAACTCTTTACCAAGGTTACTAACTGGAATAACATGAGACCTTCTCTGATAGATTATTATAGGAGAATTAATGAGGGTAAATATGCAGATAGCACACTCAAAGTTCCTACTATCAGTAAGTTGAGAGGTGCTACTTCAACTACCACTTCATTCAATACTTTAAGTGATTCTATACAAGAAAACTTATTGAAGAAAGGTTGGACAGCAGAGAAGTTTGATTCAATCTCTCAAGAGGAAAGAGACCAAGCTGTTAAATGTATAGCCTTTTAGTCAGCAGGATGAAATTTTTTATTAGGGAGGTAACAGAAATGTTACTTCCCTTTTATTTTGTAGGAAATAAAAAAAAATAAGGGGAGGAGTAGAACTTAATCTACTCACTCCCCTTTCTATTATTAACAATTAACTTTATTGCTTAAAGAATGGAATACCCTCCTCAGGATGTAAACCTCTATAAATAGTTTTGTTCATTGGAATAAGTGGAGATTCAAAGAATAGTTTTGTTGCTTTAGATTCTCCTTTATATCTACCTGACTGCATCAGAGCATCTTCACCTGCAAATGTCTCATAATTAAATGGATTCATAAGTCCAATTAAATCAAGAGTATTCTCAAGAGTATTAATGCCAGCAGCAGGAGATTTAAGAATCTTCAATCCTTCACTAACCATCTGAGGTCCGGGAATTTGTGAACCTAATTCAGTGTATAATCTTCTTGCTTGGTATTCTGCCATCTTAGCCAGCCAAGGTCTATCCTTATCATCTGACCAATCCATAAGACCAAGCACAAGTGCTACTGCCAAGAAATGACCAACCTCAGTTGCAGCTCTTTTGATATTTGCCTTTTCAGTCTTGGTAAGTTGGTCCCAATTTGCAGCTAAGGCAAACTGACCTTCTTTCAATTCCTTAGCAAGCTGCATCAAGAACCTGTCTGTGGTGTTATAATAACCCTCTGTCCATGCTTGCAAATCATAGTTATATGTGGCAGACTTGAATCTTCTGTTAAGAGATGGTTTAATCCACTTTCTAAACATAACCCCCATTCTACCTACAGCTAATCTTTGCACTGCACTTCTGTCAGCCTTATTATAAATACCGTGCATTCTCTGATTTATAGCAGCAGACTTTCTACTAAATGCTATAATATCATCTCTTGTAAATGCAGACCCATCCTCCTTAGTATAACCTTGCTTTAACTGTAACTTAGCACCTAACTTCTTGTTGTTCTTATCTATAGGAACCACCTCCATAGCATCCCATAAGGAAACTATTTTACCATCAGGAGCTTTCATCTTATAAGCATCTGCAAGTGCTAATGAAGTTCTATTCTGCATCCAATGCTCACCAGCATTATTCATAAGGAACAGGGCAGAAGTACCAAACATTCTACTGAACCAAGTCTTTCTGTCAAAGTTTACCTCTCTGACATCAGTTTCATACTCCTGCATTACATTGAATAATTCATCCCACAAAGCAAGTTTGCTTGTCTTGACTCTATTACCAATCTCTGCAAGGAACTCAGGCAATGCTTGACCATAATTTCTATCAGCATGTAGTGTATTGGACTCATTATAGAACTCACCTGCAAATGATTCAATTCTCATCATCACTTTGCCTGTAGCTACATTGGATATACCTGATAATACATTGACAGCTAATGTGTTAAGAGAAGTCATTCTATTAACAAAGTTAGCTACCTTTCCTTTATCAATCTTGGTATTACCAAATGTACCCTCATCAGCCATATACCTACCATAGACTTGCATTTCAAAGAAGTCATTCAGTCTCTGCATGAACCTTGTTTCATCACCAGACTTAGTGAGGGTAGATTCAACTTTCCTACCTACAGACTTGAACTTTTCAACCAGTGGTTTACCACCTCTTGTCTGTATAATCTCCCTTTCTTTCAGCATATCTCTGCCAAGCTCAAGAACATCAATTACTTTATTCATTTCATTGAAGTCATTAGCCATAGCTGCATAGGCTGTAAGAGTAGATACTATATCAGTAGATAGGTCATTAGGGCTTTCACCCTCTTTCATCTTGGTATAATAGATAGGAAGCACTTGCACTTCTTTACCTTCAAAGTCCTTTACTGTAGCTCTGTCTCCAAACTCAGTGTCATCAGTCCTCCTAATGAACTCATCTTTTACACTTTCCCATAGTTGTTTGGCTCCAGACTTTACACCATCAGAGGATTTCACTCTTTCAAGTAAGTCCTTTCTGATTTTAACTGCATTAGTTAAGGTAGTATACTTGTCAGGAAGGTATGAATCCAGCTTGGCTTTTATCTCCATAATCCTATTGTAGTATTCTTTTTGGACAGGATTCAAATTCTGATAAGCCTTATTGCCATAGATTGATACTTTAGGTTGCTTCTTTCCATTGACTACTTCCATATTAGCATCAAACCAAGCTTGTCTCTCTTTTCTGTACTTCTCTGCATTATCTCCTACAGGATTCTTACCATACTTCTCATTGAGAGACTTGAACATTTCTCTGACTTTCTCCTTGAATAAGCCTTGGTTAATCTCAGAGATATAATTACCTGTAAGATTACCTTTGCTATCTCTTTCAAACATCCAATCAGTGTTCTTAACTCCAGCTTGCTCTAACTTAATGGTAGCAGCTTGAAGCTCTTTCATAACATTGATAGTATCCAATCTTGCATTTTCTTTACTCTTCTTGACAGCTTGGTCCATAACTTTCAGCATATAATCTGAAGAGTCTGCCATAGAATCAAGCCATCTATCAAAGAAAGATATATCCTTGTCAGCTATCTTAACCAAGTCTTCAGCAGTCATAGTCTTACCCTTGTACTTGCCAAAAGGAACAGTTATACTTTCCCCTACAAAAGGTTTAATGAAATCAACAAAGAGAGGCATTGATACTTCATTGTATCTCACAAACAAGTCTCCAAGTAGTGTAGTTGTATTGTCTAACACAACCCTTACCCTTTGACCATATCTATTGTCTGCATATCTCTCTTCATCAATAAGAGCCTTTCTAATATCATCAGTAATATGCTTATAACTGTACAAGTAGTTTCTGACATCTCTTAGGACACCAGCTCTTTCATTAACATTGGTAGCAGGAGTATTCTGCAACATAGTAAGCCTATCACTTACCTTGGTTAATTCTTCAAGAGCATTCTCAACAAAAGTATAGATACCCTCAATCTCATTGTTGTCAGCTAATTCAATATCCAATCTATCAATGAGTAACCTTTGATTAGCACTAAACTGGCTATTAGGATTTCTCTTTTCATAAATCTTCAATCTCTTCAACTCATTCTCAATGATTCCTTGAAGCAGCTTTTTATCTCTTGCTACTCTCTCTGAGGTATTATAAAACACCCCACTTGAAGTAATATTGCTAATATCAATAGCCTCATCCATACTACCATCAAGGATTTGCTGTGCTAAAGAACCAAAGTTCTTATCAGCCTCCTTCATAGCTCTTTGTATAGGACTTGCATTCAGATTCTTGAAGAAATTCTTAACTGCTTGAATTACTCTTTGCAGCAGATTACTGTAAGGGGCAGATGGGACTTTTTCTCCTTGAAGGAGATGTTTTGCAAGTAATTTACCCGCAGCTTCCTTTGCCAACTTAGCCTCATCACTATGATATAAGGTATCATAAGTGTCATAGTCCTCACCTATAATTTCTCTTGCCAGTCCATTGGAAGATATGTTATTGATAAGTCTATTGATAAGTGGGTTATCCCCCATAGCTTCAATGGCAAAGTGTGCAAATTCCTCAGGAAGTGCTCTTTCACCTTGAATACCATTAGCAAGCCTAATCATTTCAACAAGACCATTTGCTGCATTTCTTGCAACATCAAAGTCAGTTACACCATGAATACCCATTCTCTTTTCAAGGTCAGTCAAAGCACCTATCCCTATTCCATGAGATTCAAGAATACCTCTCAACCTATTATTAAGGTTTTCATTGTATTCCATCTTATTGGCATCAACAGAGTTAAGCCTGTTTCTTTTCTCAACCTTTACTCCAATGAATACTCTTGGAGATTCAGAATCTTGTATCTTGATTATGTTAGCTACATAATCATCCCTATACTCTGAGTTCTGATTAAAGGCTATAGCCTTCTGTTTCAACTTCTGATAATTCTCATCATTGTTTACCCATAAGGCTGGTCTGTCCATTCCCTTCTTATAGTACCCTATTTCTCTATTAAGCCTTTCAAGTACTTTAGTCTCTGGAATGACCTTACTAAGATTAGTCTGCTTTAGCAAACTTCTCAATGTAGGTTCATTGTTTTCATCTAATGTTAATCTTGGTTGCCAGTCCTTTATGAACTGACTGCTTTTTGTGATAAGATATAGTCTTGTAGTCTCACTTCTATTGTTAGAGGTGAAGGACAGCAAGTCCTTGAATAACTTGCTGTCCACTACTTGACCATTTCTATTCTTCACCTTTGGAATAATTGCACAACTTCTTGCCATATCTTATAAACTATATAATGTTGGAGCACCACAAATATTATCACCATTCTCATCCTTATACTCTGTATTAGGCTGAATAGCTGTTACATCATCAGCCTTAGGAGCAGAAGTATCAAGAGGAGTGCCATATACCTGTTGGAAAGCATTAGTATCTACTTGTGGAATAGAATCCCAATACTCCTGAGGCATATCTTGATAATCAGGCATAGAATCATAATCAACCTCAGCATCTCCAAGGTCAAATCTTGACAATGTATCTGCATAAGGGTCATAATCTTTCCTATTCTTATCAATTACAGTTTCCATCTCCTCTACATCCTTGCCATATTCATATTCAATGAAGCTGTTTCTGAAACCTAATGGTTCAATCCTCTCATAGGTTGCAACATTAGTTTGCTCAGTACCTACAGATGATAGTTTGTAATAGACATAACTTCCTCTGATTCTTCTACCTATATACTTAAAGAAGTCATAAGCAGGACCATCAGGAGTATCTATCCTTTTCTTGATAACTTTCTTATCTCCAAAGGTAGCATTATCATCAATCACAAATGTAACTTCATCCTTAACTTCATTATCCTCTCCTATGAATTGGACAGAGGCTGTATCAGGGATTTCAGGAACCAACTTTCTATTATCCAAGTGGTTATAGACATATTGGTCTACAAATTGACTATAGTCATCACTTGATGACAAGAGAGTTCTCAATGTACTTATGTACTCTGGGATAGCATTTCTCACTGCCACAGGTGCCAAATGGATAAAGGTTGAAGGTCCAAATGCAAAGCCATTCCTGTAATAGCTGTATCTGAATAAGTTAAGAGCAAGTTTCTGAGCTTCTGGGCTACTCATATACAATAGAGATGCCCAATCTCTCATATATCTTTCTCTCAAAGTAGGACTTAATTGACCTACATTCTTAAACACTACTGTGTCTACAGGATTACTGTCATTTGCCCTGATTACCTTGAGTCTCTTAATAAATTCAAGGTCAGCTATATCCTCATTATCTGTAACCACTCTCTTGAAGTATTCAGGGAAGTTATTGATGAAATCCTTTCTCTTGTCAGAGGAAGTTACAATAATATCACCTACTTCTGAGTCTGGATTTACAATCAACTCAGAGCCAAAGAATCCATTCTTTGACATGATGTAGGCAAGCAAGTCATTATAAATACTGTTCATAGTCTTTACATTTAACTTACCAGTCTTTGTCATGTCTCTAAGGTCATCAATTACAGCTCTGAATGATTCAGTATATTGAGGGAAGTAAGACCCTAACATTTCTTCTGTTTTCTGTAAGCCAAGAGTATAGAAAGCCTGTAAGAAAGGAAGAGGAGCTGACAATAGTCTTTCTCTTAGAGTGTCAGTGTCAGGACTATCTAATAACAGACCATCAAGTATTACATTGGCATTCTTCAATGGGAACTTGGCATTATTCTCTATCTGGTCTAACAGGTCTTTCACTTTCTGCATCTTCAACTCTGTATCTGCAATAGTAGGACCAGCAGCACCTCCTTGGGTATCAGACCTTGTAGCTTGTACTAATTGTCCCAAAGCATCAGCAGAGTTCATAATTCTCTTGAACAAATATCCAACTGCAACTTGTTTCTGATAGAACTCAATCTTTCTGAAATCAGAAGTCTGAGACCTGTCAGTAACAGCCTCTTTAGCAAGCATTATATTGTCTGCAAGCTCTTCAATATAGAAGCTATTATTCTTGTAGTTATCATAAGTCAAGTCACTATTAAGAGCAGCCTTCTCTTTATACTTATCCAGTACTTCATCTATGATAGTATCCTTACCTTTACCCTCTCTACTCTCTCTGAAATAGGTCTGAGTAATCTCTTGAACTATAGGCTGCATCATTAACAAACCTATCTCAATAGGATTATAACCTAATCTTGAAAGAAGCATAGAAGCATCAGCAGTGAAAGTATTCTGATTAAGTGCTGCAAGCACAGGGTCTTTAACATTATCCACAGAAGCAGCCAAGAATCCAGCATTATTCTTTGAGATAAATTCCTTGTCACCATTCATAATATCATGTAGAGATGTAAGTCTCTTTCCATTCAATACAAATGAGCCATTTTCTTCATCCAAAGCTAACTGAGTATGTTGCATCAAAGCATGGTTTGCATTATGGTTGGCATAAATACCAATCAACTTAGCACCAGTCATGTTCTGTTGATGCAGCATTACCTGAGTTCTTGGGGATAATGGGTCCATTTTGACCTTTGTCTTTTCTGCCAACTTATCAAGAGTATCAAGGTCTAAGTCAAATAGATATGAAGCAATAGACTTGGGATAAGACTTTACACCTTTCTGTACAGTCTTATTAAGTTCTACACCTACATCCTTTAATGCTTGAGCCAAGTCACTCTCATAAGAATCATTGAGAATGGTCATTATTCTTGCAGACTTCTTCTGATAATCAAAGCCACCTGGGTTAAGAATCTTTGAAGCTGTATCTGCATTAGTCAGAACTCCATACATCATATCTATCAGCAAGTTATTTCTTGCTTCAAGACTATTCTCCTGTGGAGACTTGTTGAAGTCATACTTTACCTTGCTTATAACAGGCTTGGCAAGTCTGTACTTCTCCTTATTCTCCTTGAACCATTCCTTGAAGTCATCAGTATCTGCATTGAGAATATCTTCTGCCAACTGGCTATGAGTGAACTGTGACAATACTTGATTGAATAAGCTATTCATTCTTGCATAGTCCTCTCTTGCCTGTCTCATATCATACTTTCTAACTCTGAACTCAGGTAACATGATATACATCTTATCCACATCAAAGTCAGAACCTGACAGGGTAGTAATCTCAGCAGGAAGCATGATTGCAGAACCATTCTGTTGAGGAAGAAATCCCTTAATATACAGAGGAGCCATTGAGTACTTATCCTCTGTTGGGACTCTATATCCAATCAACTTTCTCAAATCCTCAGGAAGTTTAGTTACATCAAGCTGGTGAGTATTTGGGTCCATGAGAGGCTCATAGAACTCTCTACTATATGCAGGCATATAACATTCAAGATACTTAATCCTCTTGTTAGCACCTTCACCTTCAAATACTACATGAAGTTCATCAGTCAAGCCATAATCAGATACCTGAATTAAAGCTCCACCTCTAATCTTCTGTTTAGTAATTCTACTCTTGATTACACTATTAAGGAGTGTCTGTACTCTTTGAGATTGCACAGGGTCAAAGAGAGGGATATTGAAGTTGTTGTTCTCATCAAGAGTACAAGCCCTCATCATATCCATACCATATCTTTGATTACCTCTTATCTCTTCAAGTAAGATTTCTTCTACCTTCTTTGGGTCTTTGAATATCTCATCTGCATCAGCAAATGCTTGAAGAATGTTCTCAGTGTTGATAGCATTGTACAGGTCAAGCCACTCTTTCTTAGTCATCTTCTTACCATTAACCTCAATGATTGTATCATCAGAGATGTCAGCAGTAATTAGCTTTCTAATCTGAGTACCTACCAACTGAACAGCATCAATAGCATGTTCAGGAGTTGCAGTCTGAATACCATAATCTTCATAAGATACTTTATGTACTACATTAGGATTCTCATTACCAAATCCAATACCTGTAGCATCTTTAAGCCTCTGAATTACATCAGCCTCTGTATTTACATCATTCAAATCTATTACACCTTGTTTTCCAACCTTAGTAGTAGACTCAAACTGAACTACATCAATCTGATTATCCTCCATAAACTTATTTATGGCTTTCAGCTTGCCTGACCTTCCTAAAGGACCAGCAATTAGTTCGTGCATAGCAAGCAATAGGAACTCTGAGTTCTTATGCTGTACAGGAGTCTTAATTCCAGTATGACCTTCAATGCCACTGTTATTATTGACTTGTGTATAAACATAAGGCTTCTTAGTCTGCCAAATGATATTGAAGTCTTTGATATTCCAATCTCCATTCTTGAAGTTGTTATATGCCTGCTCCATATCATCTGTCCACTGACCTGACATACCAAGTATTGCCCTATAGGAACTCAAACTTCTATATGCCTGAGCATCTGCTACATTCACATTTCTAAACTTGCTAATGATATTATCTCTGTCTATCTTGGTCATTTCATTTCTTCTAACCCTTTCATCAAGTACAGTCTTGATGTCTTCAAGTACAGAAGATACTATCTCATCATCCTTCAAGTAGATAGTTCTTTCCCAGTCCCTACCAATTCTCTCACCTTTATAAGTAGCCTTAGTATTCAGTCTGAGGGCAGGAGCATGAACCTCCTTATATCTCTTCTGAAAGTCCTCAAGATTCTTATAGAAAGCAAGGTCTGTAGTAGTAAGCTGGATAATTTGTGAAGTAGCTAACTTACTGTTCCAATAGTATTCCCTAAGTGCATCCTTAGCATTGTTCTTAACAAACAGACTTCTTGAGATTGACTGAGCATCTTTCAACTCCATCTCACCTCTTGTTGCCTTATCTGTAAGTAATGCCTTGATTTGCTCCATTAGGCTATTAGCCTCTCTGCTATCAAAAGCACTATTATTGTTGTAGGCTCTGAGCATTAGTTCCATATTGGTATTCCATAATGAACCTAAAGCATCCTTAGCCTTAATGAGTGCCTTTGCAGTTATTGCATTCTGCTTGGACTGACCTTCAAAAGGAAGATACTTGTACTTACCATTAGGAAGCTCATCAAGCAGTCCTACCCTTGACCAATCTCTGTAGGTCTGTTCAAAACCATCTTCCATCATGTCATTAAGAGTAGTCCTTAGAAAGTTTCTAAGTTCAGCACCAGTACCTGTGGATTTAAGTCTGCTTAGCCTATCAATGAATGTCTCTCCATTGTCATATCTGAGGTTGTTAAGTGCAGGAAGGAACTTAAATTCTGCACCTCCCATACTCTTTATACTACCATCTTTCTTTCTGACAATATCATAGTTTGCAATAGGTTCTACACTCTTATCTCCACTCTGATAAGCCTCATCCCTTTCTCTAACCAGCATGATTCTGTCATACTCTTGATTAACCAAGTCTACTAACTTGTCAAGGATAACATCATCATAGGTTCTTTTCTTACCATTTTCATCAAGTACATCACCTGTTGTGTACTTTCTGAATCTGATAAACTCAGCAGAAGGACTATCTGAAAGAATAGGAACATGATACCAAGCATACTTTATACTTGACTTTGCAGAGTCAGGGTCTCCCCAATACTCTGTAAGAAGAGCTAAAGTATAGTCCAAATCATCCCAATTGGTATAGTCTACTTTGTCAGAGTTCAACACTACTTTATGGTTAAGACCTCTTCTCAATTCATCAGACTCTGCAAGCTGTCTTAGCCAGTCATTTCTCCAATGACCATCCTTAAAGAACCACTCATAGTCTTTGAACTCAGTCTGCATAAACTGTTCAAATCTCTCCTTGTCATTCATAACATTCTTGAGATTCTTAATAAGTTTACCTAAGTAGTTAGGAGTAACATGAGAATAGTAAGACTTATCATTCTCTCTGACACTACTCTCAATAGCATCCTCAGTTACTTCTGCCATCATACTTGCAATCATGTTGTAAGCAGAGCCAAAAGTATTGATAAGGTCTCCTCTCTTCTCAGTACCATCCTCTCTTGTCTCAGACTTGACTTCACCTTTCTTAATACCACTGAATATAACATTCAATTGTGGTAAAAGAAGCATAATTGGGTCAGTAAATGTGATACCTGGAGCTGTCTTTATATCAGTTAATGCAGTCTTTAATACAGAAGGATTGGCATCAATACCTAACATATGAAGCAACTTCATTATGGTATTCCATACATCTTCTCTCTCCAAGAGTTGAAGTCTGGATTCTGTATCAAGGTTCTGGAACATATTATTCAATGTCTCAGTCCATTGTAAACCTTTAGCTGCATTATCCTTGTTTATTTCCCCATTCTTCTCATATACACTATCATCATCAAGCTGTACTCCATTCTCATAGTTATCTCTCCAGGCATCAAGGAGATAATACACACCTTCAGGCTTATTGATGGCAATAGTTTCCATCTTGAAAGTACCATCAGGCATCATCTTCTTCTTTTGAATCCAGTAAGGCATAAAATCCTTTCTGAAGTCTTGATAGAACTGAGAGAATAAAGTCTCATCACCTTGAAGTAACTTGGTTACTTGCTTAACCCAAGGCTTGATTCTTTGCAAATCCTGCATCAAAGGAAGCATATCATCAGAGTTAATCATGTTCCTTAACTTGTCAATGAAAGTAGCATGAACATAGTCAGCATCAAGGTATCTTGTAAAACCTAAATCATCCTTTTCATACTTACCTCTATAGTCAAGCTTAGGTACCTGTCTGATTACTTTTCTTACAGCTTGTGACAGAGACTCATGTGAACTTACCTGTCTGAAATTAGTCATCCATCCATCCTTATAAGCCTCTTCTTGTCTCCAATCTTCTGCTTCATTATCTACCTCACTGTTACCATCAGGGTCATCATCATTGAGGTTTGCATCAGCAGGTGCAATGTAGTTGGGGTCTATCCTAATACCCTCAGTCATTACAAGCAAAGTACTTGCTTCCTCAGCAAGAGCCTTGTAGACATAAGGGTCATCAACTATCTTCTTATATTCCTGATTCTTATAAGTAGCTTTCTTCTTGGCAGCTTCTAATTTCTGCTCATCAGAGAACTTATCTGCACCTCTCATAGAATTGATTGCATTAAGTTCTTGCTGTATTCTACCTTCTTCTGTATCTTGTACATAAGAATTGAAGATGTTAGCTACTCTCTTGAATATACCAGCAGGGGTGTATTTCTTTATAGCAGAGAATCTATCCAAGCTATTAAGTTCAGCCTGCAATTCTTCTTTCTCTACACCACTGGCATCATCAATTCTTCTCTTCAAAGAATCAGTCATTTCCTGCAAGGCATTATCAACTTCATTGCTGAAGAATCTTGCAATAAGGGTTACTCTGTCTCTTCTTGTTCTTGGGTCAAAGAGTAGGTCCACCTTTTGCTGCTCCTCAACAGAAGTAATCCTTGGAGTATCAAAAGAACTGCTAAGTGCCTCATCAAGCTGTTCAGTAGCCTCACTACTTCTCAACTCCTTAATAAACTCTTGAAGTTCATATCCTATTGGGATATCCTCAATAGACTTATTATTCTTTTCCTGCCACAGTCCAACCAAGTTAAGTACTGATTGCTCTGTTTCATTAGGAAACTTCTTAGCTAATTCTCTAATTTCTGGTGTTATAATTAAACAACTCATATAATTTAAAATATTATTTGTGCAAAGGTAAGGAATTTAATTGTAATATGCAAGCTTTTATTTAAAAAGCTAAAGGGAGAATAAGTATTTAACTTACTCTCCCTTATAATAGTTATTCAACTACATACTTGACACCATCAAAGATTAAATATTTAATGGTGTTGATATTGACAGGTCTAACTCCAGACTCTTTATCTGTTTGTTGTATGTCCATATCAATGCAGTTATATCTACCATCTCTTGATTCAAACTGAATCTTGTAGCCTCTAAGGACTCTATCTTCACCTTCTTCATAGGGTAAGATAGGCTCTCTGATAAGCTCAGTAATAAGTTGCTTAGCCCTTTCAGCTACTCCCTTCTTACTTGCTTTAACCTTATCAATGTCCTTAGAGAACTGGTCTACAAGATAGTCAATCTCCTCATTAAGCTTCTTCTTACTCTTAGGCTTATCCTGCTTCTTGAAGCATACAGTAAATGCCTGACCAAAGTGGATGTTTTCCCAGATACTTCTAATACCAAGAGTACCATCCTTCTTATCTTCCTTAGTTACCTTTACTGTAGTTTCAAACAAGTCAGCAGAATTAGTATAGTTCTTCAGATAACTCATACCAATCTGAACCTCTTCACCACTTTCAAAATGAGTAAGCCAAGCATTAGAGCCTGACACTCTGTTCACAATATAGTGAGAACTCTCACTAATAATGGAACCTTGCTTTAACTGATTTATTTGTTCAATCATATCAAATAAGCTTTTCTATATTAGACATAAATGTTTCAGCCTCCTGCTTAGTAACATCAATAGTTTTGATGTCCTCCTGCAATGCAGCAATTTGAGATTCTTTCTTTGCAATCTCTTGCTCCATTTCTGCATGGAGATTACTTGCATTCTCATGTGCAGTCTTAAATATAGACTTAATGCTTGCCATTCTTTCACTAAAAGGAAGAGTGGCTACAGTTGTTTTCTTCATACCAAAAGCCATACTTTTTTTAGTTATTAATATACTTTCTTACAATAAATTCCTTCATTAAAGGTTCTGCTAACTCCTTAGCCTGAGGATGTGGAGCACCTGTAGTACCTCTTGCTCTCAGACCAAAGAAGTGGTCCCAATCAGATGTAAATCCAGTTACAACCAATTCTGTCTTTAAGGAGTTAGGTAAAACAGCTCTTGCTTCTTGTGGTTTCCATCCACTATTGATAAGCAAAGTGTAATGTGTTTCTGCATTATTCAAAGTCCATAGGAAAGCATCAATGTCCTTATGTTCTCCTTCAGGTAATTGAATCTTCATCTTATCAATATCACACCAATCACCATCCCAATAAGCATAATGACCTGTAGGAATATCTAACCAACAAGGAATAATGAAGGTAAGTTCATTACCAAACTTATCCTTAGAATAGTTGCAGTACCTCGTACTTTCCTGGGCAAAAGACATTACTCTATGCCTTACAAACTCATGGGATACACCTCTATCACATGTAAAGTGTACAGTAACTCTTCTCTCATGGTACTCTGTAGGCTCACAGATATACTGCAAGTCATCAAGCCAGCCATTCTCTACCAATACTCTGAGATTAGTAGTAATATAGATTTTCATATCCCCTGAATTAGGAGATTGGCTAAATACCACTTTTGAATAAGGATTCATAAGATACCTATCCACCTCTAAGGATTCATTACCCTTCCTTCTGATATATAAATACACAGTACCATGTTCTAACATAGCACCATGACCAGACTTAATCATCCTATCTACAAATGGCTTGGCAGAATCTTCTGTTATCTTATCCTCGGACTTATAGCATACTCTACCTACTTTCTCAATCTGTTTATAAACTCCTTCAAGACCAGCAGGCTGTTCCCATATTTCAAAACTTGGTTTAATCAGCTTCATTGCAAAACTCTTTTAATTCTTGAATACCTAACAGACCACTATGTCTTTTTACAACATTTCCCCCATCATCTACTAAGATGAGAGTAGGAACTGCTCTTACCTCATACTTGGATACAATATCCTCACCCTGTATAGACTGAACATCTATACTTTCATGTGGAATACCTGCAAGCTGGAGATTGCTCTCCAGCACCTTGCAGGGTCCACAAGTTCTTGAATAAATCTTTAATACTTTCATTATGCTTCTTTAAGTTTAGTATTCCTCAATCACTTCAAAGTCATCAACATTCCAGTCCTTCAAATCAGAGATGGCTTTAACATCCTTCTTTGTTTTAGGAGCTATGTAATTCCAAGCTTTCTGAGGCAATACAATTTGCTCTTCAGCTGCACCTTTAAGGTCACAGTTTGAGTAATCTATGTTCTCAAAATACTCACCATCTTCATCCTTTCCAGAGTCAGTAATCTCATAGTCAGATACCTTAATCTTTACAGTTTTACTAAGGGTGATACTTACTGTGACCTCAATTTCCCTTTCAGGATTATCAACCTGATTCCAGGGTGCATTAGGGTCATGTTCTGCCCCTGGGGGATAATATCCACTTTCAGTCATTTTTTTTTCTTTCTTTTAATGTCTGTTATCAAGTTATTCTCTTTAATCAGTCTTCGAGCAATTACACATTCAAGATTCTTAGGTATGCTGATATGCCTCCCCTTATCATTCACATAGATAGCATGGTCTCCACTATGTCTGTTATAATGGAAACCATTAAACTCTACTATCTTTATGAACTCTCTTGATGTATATTGTCTCATACTATACTTTCAGAATGTCTTTATACCTCTCGTAAGTCTTCCTTATGACCTCTTCTCCTATTGGATTAGGTCTCTTTGAGTCCCTCTCTATACAGTCTTGAAGAGGTATAAAGAAGTTCTTAAATTCAAGGCTGTACTTTGGTTTTACTACATCAGGCACTACTCCCTTTGGATTATTCCAATCATCAAGCACTCCATTATAGTAATCCAATTCCTTGGGATTGAGATTCATATTGTCAATAACAATATCAAAACCATAGGACATAGAATTTAGCAAGAAAGTACTTCTCAAGCTTTTTACTAAATCCTCTCTGCTGGGAACCCAATACTTACCTAACATATTTCTGATGTCATCATTGTTGAATCTTACTCTATGTTCAGGGTCTTCAAGTGCCCATTGTTTAGCCCATGTAGTCTTACCACTACCTTGAATACCTCTACATAAAATTATTTTAGCCATATTATAAAACTCCTTTAATCTTTAATAAAGTTATCATTCTGTTCCAATCTACATAAGGTCTGGATATCATACCATCTTCATCATATTTTAATGGTGTTCCAAGTGCTGTATCATCTATATAGATATTAGCATATATCTTAGGAGATGATGTCCATTCCTTTTGTTTAGGGTTCTCATTTATTCCCCATAAAGGTATTCCATTCTTCTTGAACCAGTCAATAGCATCCTGTAAAGTATCATTAGATACAATCTCTCCACTAAGAGTTTTACCCTGATTATTTTTATCAGGATGGCTTCTCATAGTGTAAAGAATAATCTTATGACCTTTCTCTACTAACTTCTTTAAGATAGGAGCTGCTCCTATATCTTTGCCTACTTTAGGAAACTCATGTGTAACACAAGTCCCATCAAAATCCACTGCTATTATCATTCTACTAAATTTTTATGTTCTGCGCAATACTCACTACCTTCCACAACAGGTTTCCCACAAAAGCATCTTTTCTTAGCATTAAATCCCAATTCAATACTTGATTCTGTTGAATCTAGGATTATTTTTCTAATGATACTAAGGGCAGTATTCAGCTCATTCCTTTCAAGAGGTGTAAGTACTCCTTCTTCCAAGGAAAAGCCTACCATACCTTTTAACCTCCAAAGTATTCTATTCCTTTTCTGCCATCTTAATTGCTTCTCTGTCATATTACTTACTCTTGCTGACTACAGAGTTTAAAACTAACAAAGCATCCCTAAGGGTTTTCTTCTGAGCAGGAGTACAGTTACTCAATTCACCATACTCCTGTTCAAAAAGAAATGACCTTAGGTGGTTAGATAGTTTCAGAGTCTCTTTAGCCTTTGTTTTAACACTAACCTTAATTCCACCCATCTTTTTACCCTCCTATGATGGACTTAGAAAGGTTCAATGTATTCTGCATTAGGAAATGTAGCATAGACATCATCCCAAGCTGCATCTCTCTCATGCTCTACATCTTCATCATACCTATTATTATAGGTTTTTCTATGTCCATCTTTGAAATGAATTATAAATGTCATACTTCACCACCTAATTGTTTTATCCTGTCCTTGATATACTATATAGCCTTCTTCAAATCTTCAATTTCTTTCTGATTATCTGTAAGGCTTGCATCCTGCTTATGTCCTGCCCTAAGTATATACTTAATGGCATTGCCTAAGCAAAAATCCATGTGTCTTACTATATCAATCACCTCAATCCCACATTTATCTTTAAGCCATGTATAATGTGGAGGATGATTAACATTGTCCACTCTCTTTTGTTTCTTTTGTTCCATTTTCCCAGTCTAAAAGTTTCACAAACTTGTCAAAGAAGTCTTTGTACTCCCTGACATACAACTCACCATTCTCCATCCCTTGATAAATCAAAGCATTAAACCATTCTCCAGATACAGGATTCTTCATCCTGCACCTGTAGAGTGGCATATACTTATGACCTGTCTTAGGATAAACATAGGTTTTACTTCTAATCTCTTTTACCCTTAGTCTTATTACATACCATATACCTATTACACACAGTATGAATATTACTACAGGTATAGCTATTCTCCAAATTTCCATATCAATGTACCCAATGGTCTGCTAATTCTGGCACAGCTTTAATAGTTACTTTCTTACAGAAGATTGCTGCTGCATACTCCATACACTCACTTAACTTCTTAGCTTCCTGCTCTGCAATTTCCTCAGGTGGCTCTATCAGATACTCATCATGTACATCATTAGGAATAAGGACTTTGAATATAAGTCCATCATTAACCAAGTGATTAAAGTATCTAATACCTGCTATCTTAGTCATTGCAGCAGCAGTACCTTGGGAAGGATAGTTACATGACTGATTGTCAGAAGCACTCTTTCTCTTCCATAAGTGTTTCATCACTGACACATATACAGTCTCCCTGTTAATATCAATGAATCTTTCCTCTACCTTGCCTGCCTTTTTAACCTTATATGAATACCTAACAGCTATTTCTTCAATAGGGACACCTTGGGCAAACTTCTTTGCAATTTCTTGCATGACAGATGGTGGAATCTCAGATATTACTCTGCCACTATCTCTTGCAGCTTTGTATATATCCCAGAAATCTTCCATACCATTCTTTCTCCTTTCAATACCTTTCAGTATAGGATAGTCATAGATGTATGCCCTTAATCCAGTTATCTTTGAGATTAGGATATAGCCTCTATTCCACATATCTCTCTTTTGTACCTTGAAATAGCTTGCTATACCATTAAATCTCTTGAAATAGTTGTTATAAATCTCAGTTGCAAAGTCCACAGGAATGTTACAATTAGTTGCCATTGTAGGAGCCTGACCATTATAATTGAAACAGAACCTTGCCTTCTTAGCCAAATCTCTAAGATCTTTTCTTACCTTCTTGACATCCTTCTCTGCAACCCCATCAAGGTCTTTAGGGAAACACATCTTGGCTACAAAGGAATGTCCATCTCTCTGGGCAGGGTCATTATAAAATGCAATCCATTCCCTATCATTGGATAGTTCAGTGAATACATGACCCTCTTGGTCTCCATAATCACAATCTACCAGCAAATGACCCTTTTCAGGTACAAATGCTGCCCTTGTTTCTTCTGTGGCTGGCAGTTGTTGAACATTAACACTCTTATCATTTGCTTGTGTAGAAGTGTCTTTGTTCTCATCTGCCTCCTCTGCAATATCATCATCTTTAGTCTTACCTCCCTTGCCTTTTCCTCCTGAACCACAACTCAACCTACCTGTATCCATCATTTGATTGAATGTTGGGTGGATTCTCTGTGTAACAGGATTAATGGCATCAAGGAAGTTCTGACCAAAAGATGTCACTACCTTGAAAGCTGCTGAATACTCCAAGTATAAAGGAACAATACTGCTCTTACTTGCTTGCAATTCTATAAACTTAGACTCCACAGACTTTTTCATTTTGCCTGTTTTCTTGTCTTTGACTAATAGGTCAAACCCAAGTTCTTCAAACAATCTGATTACCTGCTTAGAACTATTCCAGTTAATGATACATTGAGGTCCAGTATCAAACTCAGCAAATAATGAAGGCTGTGGTATTACCACATACACATTATCTGCAAGTTTGGCTGGCTTGCCTTTCTTATGAGTATCATAGTTTCTTGCTATGAGAGAAGGGTCACCCTTCTTCATTACATAATCCACTACCCACTCATTAAGTTTATGTTCAGCAACTCTTAACCTCTCAGCATCCTTATCCATCTTAGCCTTCCATTTAACAGGGTCAAGTTTAATACCACAATATTCAATATATGCAAGGACTCTTACAAACTCATTTTCAATGTCAAGTGCCACTTTCTGACCTCTTGCAGTGATAGTTTTGAGTTGTAGATTCATAATATCCTCAAGATGCACAACATCATTTGCTGCATAAACTATGACCTCTTCTGTCATACCTGCATGTATCTGTCCTCTAACAGTCTTATCAAGAAAGATACCTAAATACCTATCACAACAAGCCTGCAAGGACAAAGATACAATGCCAGGTGGGAATCCAAGAAATAGAATTTTTTCAGCTAAATAAGTATCATAGACATTTCTGACTACAATATGTTCCTTATACAGCCATCTTAAATCAAACTTTGCATTATGAATAATGAATAATCTATCACTTTCAAGATAATCCTTATACTGCTTGACATCAATAGTCATACAGTCTATCACAACCTGATTTTCCTTATTACCAAGCTGAAGAGTAAGCAATTTACCCTGCCATATCTCTGTACCTGTAGTTTCAGTATCTAAACCTACCACTCGAAGAGGCTCTAATATTTTAAGAGACTCCTCTACAGAGATACACTTATACTTAGCATCAGGAAACTCAAACAGTTCTCTCTGACCAGTAACAAAATATATCATCATTCAAATGTTATAGTCCATCCATAACCCTCAACAAAGTCTATAGATTTGACAACTGTCTTGGCTTCTTCAAGCTCACATCCTACCACAATCATTGGACCTCCTGATGGGTCAATAAACTTATTTCCTCCCTGAACTTCACCTACTCTTAATGTGGGTACATCAGTTTTAAGTACATAAGTTTTAGAATCAGTACCATCAGGTTTAGGCATTTTCTTGAGGTAGTTTATAGCTTCATATCTGGACCTAAGTTTTATAATATCTTCCATTATTTCTTAGAATAAGCAATAAGACTTTCAAAGTCAAAGACATACTTATACTTTTGGAAGAACAGGCTACCAAGAATACCATGAATCTGTACACCAGACTCCTCCTTGACAATAGCAAAGGCATCATCCAAGTCATGAATGCAGAAATCACCTACAAACTCTTGTCCTTTATAAGTGATTGTCATTTCACAGAACTCAGTATTTACCTTATTACCCTCAATTCCTGTTACATCCATGTCTTTTTCCTCTATCTTCTTATGGTCAAGAAGAGGGAGAATAGAGCTGTTGATTTGGGAGATGTTACTTCCAGTGTCCAACAAGAAGTTAAGTTTCTTATCTCCATTATAGAATGTTACCACAGGCAACTCTACCAAATCCATAGCCTCTTTGAAAGACATATTTACTCTTTTACTCTGCTTACAGTAATCTTCTATACCATTAATGATAATAGATAGAATGATTACTGCAAGCATAATACCAATTACTTCTAATACCATGCTTCATGCTTTTTTTTTAGTTATTACTTGACACCAGAAGTACCAAATCCTCCTCTGTTATCATTACCCAAGTCATCCACTTCCACAAGTTCAATACCTGAACTTAGCAGCCATTTAATCTTCTGCCACATAGTAGCTTTCTGACTAAGTTGAATCCTGAATTGACAGATTCTATCACCTGCTTCAATGACAGTCTCCCTCATAGGAGAACATACATAGTGCCACTGGTCATTATTACCATTGTATGTATTATCCACTACACCTTGACCATTTGGAGTGAATAATCCTAACTTCCTAGGACCACTACTCCTCGAATCAATAATAGCTTCAAATCCTTTAGGTAGTTGCATTGCAACTCCAAGAGGAATATAATAGGTAGGAATCTCTACATTCCTATGACCTACTCTCTCTCCTTCAATGGTCTTCCTTTTGAGGACATCAGACTGTGGTGCAGGAATAGTAATATCTACTGCTGATTTCAAATCAACCCAATCACCATTCTCATTAATCACAGGCATACAGCCTTCAGTTAATACTTTTATTTTAATTTTCAGTTTCATGTTTCCAAAATTTATCTGTTATATCTACCAACTCCTTTCCATTAACTTTATAGAATCTCTGATTAGTAGTCCTACTGTTAAGTGGACCAAACTCTTCCTTATAAGGTCCAAGTTTTATATAATCAAAGTTGAATAGGTCAATGCTATTACTTAACTCTTGTCTCCCACTATACCAAGCTATCTTCACAGGATAATGATGTGCCCTAAGAAAAGAGGCTAAAGTATTAATCCTACTTGGGTCACTATCTCCTCCCATGAAAGCCACACAACTAATTCCCTTATTCTTTTCAGTAATTAGTTCATGAAGAGACCTAAAAGAAAGCCTTTTCCCAATATCCTGTGCCAAGTAAGAGCTATGACAGCCCTTACATTGACATGGACAATTAGATATGTTGATAGCAAGAGTTACTTCATCTGGCACTTCAGCAAAGACTACTTTTGCATCTACATACTTTAGCATATCTCACCCCTTCCATCACTATAGGTTCTATGGCTTGCTTCAACCTGCCTGTCTTTACCAAATGACTTGATAGGTCTGAGATAGCCAATCACTCTGGTATATTGGGTGATGTTCTTACTATGACACTTAGGACACTCAGTGATAGGATGCTTAGTAATGTAACCACAATCATCACACTTACTATTAGGAATATTAAATGTGAAGTAGTTGGTTCCATTAACTATGGCAAAGTCTATCAACTTGAGATACTGCTCTTTGCTCAGATGGTCTTCAAGATTAATGTGAGCTGCACTACCTCCATCAGTATATTGATAAGTCTGTCTTCCATGCAAAATCATCTTATCTAGTACTGAAGTATCATCATGGGCATCATAGAAGTATGAATTGTACAGATTCTCATCCTTAGGAACCCAATAACCATCTTCCTTATCCCAGTTATAGTTCTTACCACCAAGACCTTCAGCAGGAACTACCTCAGAATTGAATAGGAATGGTCTATTAGCATCATGGATAGAGTGTGCCTTATTCTGCTCCTTGATAGTACCAAGAACCAGTTGCAAGAACTCAATATACTCCTTATTGTTACCAACAGTCATACCTAAGAATCTTGCAGCCTCATTCAAGCCATTGATGCCTATGGTACTGTATAACTTACTTATGTAAATATATCCACCATTTGAAGCAGCAAACATTCCCTTATCTTCAAGTTCATAGAGCATTGTCTTAAATGCAATATGGTACTTATACACTCTTTCAAGAATGTTTTCAAGATAATGTTTTACATTTTCCTTACCATATTTATCTTTCCACCAAGATGTAATCTCTGACTTATTATAATCTTTTGGAAGAATTAAATTCTTAAAACAGTCTTGGATTATCCTATTGATATTTAAAGTAATTACATTGCAGCTACCAGTCATTACACCAGTAAGACCTGATGTAGGATTGAAGGTATTCTCTGCAAGTTCATTCCTCAACCTACAACATGATGCAAGACTATCAGCACTATCTGAAATATATGTAAAGAATGAATGCCCCTCTGCATACATCTCAGCAGTGAAGTCCTTATAGTCCTTATCTATAATATCATTGGTCTTAGGGTCATACACCATAGCCATTGTCTCTACAGGGAATGTAAGAATCTGCTTGGTTCTCAACTTATTGAAGAACTTCATAAATAGTCTTTGCAGACAATCTACTGCTTCCCATTGAGGCTTAGTACCATCAGGGTAGTAGAACTCTCCAAACAATGAATCAAAGTAGGTATGGTCATAATAAGACACATTAGTGAATGGACTCTGATAAGACCTATTGCCAGCAGGCTGATTTACACCATAGATAAACTGTTTGAATGCCTTATATATAGCATCTCTAATAGTCCTCTGCTTACTGCAATGGTCTGTAGTAGTTATTACATCCAGCTTCTCATACCAATTAGGACCAAACTCCTGTACAATGTAATAGTTAAGGGCAATAAAGTATTCACCTACTGCCACTGCACCCTTACACTGAGAGGATAACAAAAAGATAAGATTGGTTACTTGACCACTGAATGATTGCAAGTCATTAGGAGGTGTTGGGGTAATACCATCAATATTACCTACTCCTTCCATCATAAGAGGATACAGACTCACAGCCATACAATACTGCTTCAAGACAGGAGTGGTTGCTTCATCATGTGTATAAATGATATGAGAGTTCAAATCCTCTTCATACTTCTTTGCTACTTCAGGATACATTTCATTCAGCTTGTCTTTCATCCTTTGCCTCTGAATAACCCTATTAGTAGTCTTATACACTTCACCCTCAAGGTTGGCAACATTCTTCATAGTTACATTTGCATTACCATCTGTCTCTGATGAAGTAGCTGCATTCTCATTGGATTGACTATACTCATTCATATAATCAATTCTTTCCCTAATGAACCTTGCCTGCTTATGTTGCTCTCTGTAAATGATATAACTCTTTGCTACATCAAAGTGTTTGTCATTCATAAGAACATCCTCAACCTTATTCTGTATCTCCTCAATACCTATAGTATCTCCTTCCAAAGTGCCAAACAAGGCACCTATCATGTCATACAAATACTGAGGCATTTCCTTGTTACAAGACTTAAAGGCTTTCTCTACAGCACTTATAATCTTATCAACATTAAATTCCTCTATACTGCCATCTCTTTTTACTACCTGCATATTACAATGTATTTAACCATTCTCTTAAATCATTAGGACCAGTTTCACTAATTCCCATAGGCACTTTTGGTCTGGAAGTGAGATATGAAGAAAGCTCTTCTCCTATTACAAAAGGACTTCTCATCTCTATTTGGTCATTCTTTCCAAACTTCAATGTACCTACTGCCTGTACAAATGGACAAGTCCACACCAATGGGACAAGGATTCTCCTATTGACTACAATGAAATCATAGTCAAGCAGCTCGAAGTCTTTGAAGTACTCATCCTTATCCATATTCTGCCTTATAATAGCCCAATATAGTCTGGCTTGAATATCATATCTCCAATCTACAAAGGATTTATAGAAATCCCACTCTGTATGGGAACTTGTTTTCAAATCTACTGGCTTTACCCACTTCTCTTTATGATTGACTATAATTAAGTCAGCCATGTTTCTATACTTTACACCATTGAACTCTCCTTTGAACTTTAACTGATAGAATCTCTCAATATCTGGTTCAAATGGATTATCCTCTGCAAAGTAGAACTGAGTGGATTTACTCTCTTTCAATGCTCTTACTGCATTGCACACATCTTGATAGGTCTGAGTATCAAGTATAGTCTTACTGCCTGCTATGAATAACAGGTTATAGTAGTCAGCACCTTTCTCCTTGATAACCTTAGCCCTTGTCTCAGGCTTCCAGTTCATCTGATAACTCTGATATTCAGTCTCCTTAATGATTGCATCATCAGGAATTGTAATAAGACTCCTATAAGAATCTCCATACTGACTGAACAAAGATTTTACCATCTTTGTAATAGAGTCTGGAGTAGAAGGGAACTCAGCAACCATAAACCTTTCATTAAACTCTTCTTGACCACCTGTGATAATACTGTCTACAGCACTACCAAAAGTAAGAGAAGGTGTCTCTAACCTGTCAAATAATTTATCCAAGTTATTGAATCCTTCCCTCTCATATCTTGCAAGAGTTGAATAACTTAGTGCTGGGTCTGCCCTATATGTTTCTTCAGACACATCCCAAGATATACTTCTTAAAGATTTTCTCTCCATTAGTAATAATCTTGATTATATTCTTCACTGCTGAAATCTTCATATTCCTCCTGCTCTGGCAATTCAAGTGCCTCACAATAGGTGTCTACTTCTAATTTCAACTTTCTCATTTCTCCAAGGTTTGCTTTCAGATACTCCTCTTTGGGACTTTCCTTACTACGACCTTTCTTTACTCTGACAAGAGATGAATCAACTAAGAGTTGGAGAGACTCAAAGTCCCTGCTATTCAAGAACTCATGTGCAAGCCTTGCATCTCCTTCAAGTAATGAAGAGACCAAAGCCTCTATTCTGTCTATTGGTTCTCTATTGTCCATAACTCTTGATAATTTCTACTGCCTGCAAGAGTTGTTTCTTGGTATATACCTCAAAATATATAGACCTCTCACCCTTCTCAATATACAGATTATCAAGATATTTTATAAACATCTTTTTCTTGATATAGAATACATCATTCTCTATTCCTTTGGCTTCAATGTAAACATTAAGGTCTTTATACTTGAAATAAAAGTCTGGTGTATATCTGATACCAACAATTTTGCCTGTTTTCTGAATAAGTATCTTTGAAGTACGGGTGTCTATGCCATCTGATAATCTTTTGATTTTCTGCTTATCAGTCTCCTTGTCATAATATGGGGTAATAGGCTCAAAACCCTCCCACAAAGTAAAGGTAGTTGGCTCATATTGAGGCTCAAACCCTTGTTGAAGAAGAGTATTGTATATGCTCTTCTCCAACTGGGATTTGAATGTTATACCCTTAGAACTACTCTGTGTGGCATTTCTAATTTTCTTATTTGCCACTTTTGAACATTTCTTTGAGAATATCCCTTGTAATCCTGCAAGCAATCTTAGCATCCTCAATGGTTCTGAATACTGCAGAGTTCCTGTAGTTCTTGATGTGAGCCTTATTAGCCTTTGTAATTCTACCATCAAGCATAGAGATTACATAAATCTCAGGACTCTTCTCAATATGGTCCTCATACTTCTTATCCAACTCAATGGCTATTTCTCTAAGTACCATAGAGAATGCAGCAGCAGGAAGGATAGTATCTACACTATTGAGATAGTTATAGACCTTCTCAATCTTCCAACCAAGTTTCTCTGCAATCTTCTGAATGTAATACTCCAGCTCCATAGGAACCTCAGCCTTAGCTACAGGCTTTTCAGACTTGGCAGTAGTAACAATGCCAAACTCAAGTAGTTCAGGAATATTATCCTCAGTTACTACAATGTTCTGAACTACAGTACCCTTACCAAAGAAAGGGTCTTCTACTTTAGATACCTTAGTCAAGATGTCTCCCAACTGCACTTCTTTGCCATTTTTCAAATAAATCTTTTCCATTTTTTTTTTTTGTTTAGTATTAATACTCTTCGTACCATTTTATTGGTACACCATAAATTCCTTTTACTCTATTACTTATATCAATAAATAGTTGGTGTGGCATCTTAGTGCCACTCCTTGCAAAGTATGCAGGATGTTCAATCTCTATAATGTGGTTGAATCTACTATTGATATAAGGTTTGAAAGTTTGAGCCTGTCTGCCAAATAGCACATATACTATGGCTGTGTCATATTCAGACAGGTTCTTCAACAGTTTAGCTATGAAAGGTCTCCATATCATCACATGGGAGCCTATCCTGTTCATCTCTACAGTAAGAGCAGAGTTTATCATTAGTATCCCTTGTTTAGCCCAACTTTCTAAAGTCTGGTCAAAGGTAATACAATAATGTGGAACCTCAAAATTAATGGCTGCTTCTTTAACAACATTTAATGAAGGAGATAAGTTATCCTCATCAACCTCCTTCCTGTTACCAAAAAGTATGCCAGTTGCAACTCCCTTTTGTGGATAGGGGTCTTGACCTAACATAACTACTTTTAAGTCCTTGAGGGGACAAAGCTCAAATGCTCTGAACACATCAGATTGGGCAGGACATATAGGCTTCCTCCTATACTCCTGTCCAACCTTAGCCATTACATTGTTTAGCTCTGCCCTATCAATTACTTTCATCCAATCTCCAAAGTATTCATCTAATGTCATATCAACATCATTATGTCATCCATATTGTCAATAAGGCATTCATTCAGTGCATCATTAGTAGTGGCAGATGGAGTAGGCTTGATAGGCTCTATAAAGAACTTATCAAAATTATCTACTACAACTTTCACCTTTTTACTCTCTGGATTGACACCAAACTTGTAATTAGGAAAACTTACTTCTTTACTTGTATAGAAAGGAATAAGTTTCTTAATAATACCTTTGTTAATCAACTTATTAGACTCTAAGAATACTTTAGGGCTAACATGGCATACAGGTCTATAATAGACCATACTATTGCCACCTTCTTCTGTATGTACCTTTCTTGCAGTTAGTGTACATAACAGCAATGGAGCATAGCTTTCATCAAAGATAATGCCTTTGCCTCCATAATACACTTCATCTTTGTTGGTAGTTATCTTCTGCAACCTTATGCCAAATCTTACATTATTGAACATTTGCACTATGATACTATCAAAGGTTCTTCTCTCCTGACTTGGTGCATTACCATACAATGGCAGTATTATCCTCTTAGTTCCTACAGCTGATGGATAGTCTATCTTCTCTGACACTAAGCTCTCAAAGTGTTCTCTTGCAATCACAGGAATCTCTACCTCATCATCATTTACTTCAATGATAAGACTTCTCCTAAACACATTATTACTATCAAGAGATAATCCTCTTTCAAGCTGGGTTGGATTATCGTGGTCCCTGCTGCTAAAAACACTACTAACACCACGTGCAAATCTTATACTAAACTCCATTATACTTCAGTTTTGAGATACATTGTTTCTGCATTATATGTGGTGAGGAATGGCAGGTCTCTGTCAATGAGAGGCTCACACTGATTAGCACAGAAGTTCACAAACAAATTGACCATATAAGATGCAATCATATTTGCACAGAAGGTAGTCTGCTTATAGGAGCATATTGTCTCATCAGCTTCTGCATCAGAGAATAAATACTCATTACTGTACCTATTGATGTTGTACTCATCATCTCCCTTAATACACAATACCTGAAACTCCTCTGCTGCCAACCTACCATCAATGAACAGGCAATTCTTCCTTTCCTCCTCTGGTTTGGACTGAACATAGTTTACCCATTTATTAAAGAAAAGTCTTCTTGCTGCCATATTATCAAAGCCACAAATCATGATTTCTGATGCTTCAGATTCATTGGTAAATCTCTCATTTATTGCAAAGACACTGCTATAGCCAGCATAGTTTCTAATCATCTCAGCCAGTGCAGATACTTTAGGTCTGCCTAAATCAGACTGACCATACAGCTGACCTGACATATTGACAGCTTCTACTATGTCATCATCGTAGATAAACATAGAAGCTGGCTTCATTCTTGCCAATAAGAAGCCTACATAACTACCAATACCACCTACACCTGCCAAAATGACAGTCTTCTTCTGAATATTCTCATACCAAATGGCAGAACTAAACCTACTTGTAGCTTCATCTACAAGCAAAGTTGCAGAGTTTGTAGGTATTTCTTGATGTGCATCCTCTACAGCTTGGTCAAGGATAGCCTGTTCTTCTTCTGAAAGTTCAAAGCTAATGCTGTCACCATCATCCTCATCCTCTACAGGTGCAGGAATAGGTCCCCCTGTAACCCAATGCTCAATTTCTTCTTGTGGAATTGTTACTTCTTCATTCATAATATTAAATATTTTTGAAGTGCATCAATATACCCTTTGACATAATCATTTTCAGGGAGTTTTGTAAGCTCCTCTATCATATCATGGGCACAAATAGCACAAATTTCTGTTTCATCAAAGCCAAGCTTTTCCAACTCCTCATCTGTCACATACCATGTCAGATATTCTGCATAGGTATCTGCCCATATTTTGAAATTTTTCATGCCTTCTTCACCCTTACCAAATCTCTTTTCATACAATGCAGGCATTGACTTAGCCCATTTGGTAATGTCAATCTTACTATCATTAGAGATAATAATGCTGCCTGTAATCAATTGAAGTACAAGAGACTTCAAAGTAACTTTATCAAATGTTACCTGACCATAAGGTAGGCTATAGTTATCATCAAATGGCAAGTCATTTGCATTATCAAAGAGAGTTGGCTGAACCACCTTAGGCTTATCAGCTTCCTTCTTGACAAGATTTGCTGGACCTGCCTTTGTACCATAAGAGTTAGCAATAACAGGCTTATAGCCACTTGGATATACAGGTGTCTGAGCTTTCTTGGCTTTCTCTGCCTTAGCTTGCTTGATTTCCTCAAGTCTTGCTGCCATATCTGGAAAGGAATAATTCTCACCTTCTTTCTCTATTTTAAGATAGAACCATTCAATCTCATCTGCATCACTTACATATTTCTTAGTGTCCTGTTTTTCACCATCACCAAAGAACTCGTAAGATACAGATTCCATGACCTGCTTTGACTTGATTCTCCTTGTAATTGCAGCAGTATAGGAACCTGCATTATTCACAATAAGAGACACAAAATTATTCCTACCCCTACCTTCTTCCTTTAGAGTAGCAGTGTCTGTTCCACTAAAGAAAGTACTCATATTGTTATGGGAATGTATAAGACCCATCTGACAATCAAGCAATTCAGGATTTTCACACATGTAGGATATTACATCAGGGTTCATATCAAACTCTGTATAGGCTTGAGTTCCAATATCCATGATGTAAATGTCCACACATCTTATTACAAGGTCATTATTCTCAAATGAGCCTTCATGTGTAAAGAACAATGTACCTGACCATTCAGTATTCCATACCTTCTGACAGGTAAACCTTATCTTTCTTTCCACTTCTGCTGGAATAATCAGCTTATAATTATAGGTACCTGACTTCTGTACCAAGCTGATTACCTTCGTGGGTTGCTTTGTTTCTTCCATATCTGTAATTTAATACTTTGAGTATTGTTGTTAATATGTATAATGCAGTCTGAGTATTAAGAATTATACTCTTGTTCTCATTCCTCACTTCTGCAATATCTGTAATATCTACAGTTATCTCTTTTCCCTTGAATACACAGACTTTCTTGCCTATATACTGAGCATAGCTGTTTACATTATTCCTGCCTACATCATAGTAAATCTTTCCATTGTCTATGATGCACTCTCTCAAGATATCATTTCTCTTCAAGTCTGCAAACTTAGTAGTTAATTCCTCTTTATTGAACTGGTCATTATACCATTTAATGAACTCATTACTGATTAGTACAATAAATTCAATAAGTGACATTCCAATAGAATAAGAGCCATTGACATAGTTAAATTTGAGCTTCTTAGAGTTAATAAAGTATCTTACAAACTCCTTGAATTTATTAGGAGTAATGACACTTCCATGGTAATTAGGAGACAGATATGTAATGAATCTATCTATACCTGCTTCCATATCACTGGTACCTAACCTCTCCAAGTGATGATAAGGTACTCCAGCAACAGATTCTACAGTTACATACTTACTCAGTTCAAGGCAGAACATATTCCACATATCCTCATCATAATCCCTATTGAGGGCACTAATAGTACCATTAATAGGACCACTGCCTGTACAAGGATTTTGGAATTTGGTGAAATCATTTATAGGGATGTTACTGACATGACTGTGCATATAACCACTTCTGATGTGAAGCAGGGTATATTCTGACCTATTAAGTGTGAATCCTCCATTCAATGTGCCATTATACATCACTTTCACCTTAGCCCACAGGTGGTTAATATCCACAAATCTGTCATGCTCATTAGTCACTCTTACATGAGGAAAATGTACAAGAATGAATATGCCATTGAACTTAGCATTACCAATTCTTTCCTTTACTGTAGTACTTGTAAGCACATTAACAACCTTTTCTACCTGGTCTTCAGGTAAATCAGTAATAGCCTGTGTTTCATACATACTCCAGTCATTCCTGTCCATGCTTACAATATTACCATCAGGAATATAAGTATATAAAGGCTCTATATTCATCCAAGATTTGAACTTGTCCAAACTCCAATATCCTTGCATATCAACTTTATCTTCCCCAAAGAAGTCATTGAATATGCCTAATACTCGAAGTGGCTTGTCCATCAAGGAGTTATATAGTTCCTCTATCTTCTCCTCAATTAATTTAATTGTTTCTCCACTCATATTACTGTAAAAAAAAAGTAGGTAAGGGGGCATTTCTAACCTCCTTACCTACTGTTACTTACCTTTGTTAATTGACACCCATTCCTGCGAACATATTATCAATCTCATCATCAGAGTAAGGAGAAGCTGACTTAGGCTTGTACTCCTCAGAAGGTTCAGCACTTACTGCAACCTTACCCCCAAGAATGCCAAGCACTTCCTCTTTCTCATCCTCTTCAATTGTGCCATTGTTCTCAAGAATTTCCACCAACTTACTGATAGCAGCTCTTGCTACAGTATCAACACACTCACCACCATTACTTGCAGATGCTACAGGAGTGTTTACAGGTGTTTCCACCTTTTCCTCCTTCTTAGTCTCAGCCTTAGTCTCAGCCTTAGGAGCAACAGGAGCAGGCTTTGCAGCACCATTACTCTCTACCAGTGCAATAAGGTCAATAGTCTTACACATAGTGAAGTTCTTACCAAACTTCTTTACACAGGCATCCTGCAAACCCATAGACTTGATGGCACTATATGCCTCAGCTCTACTCATTGTAGCAGCACCACTTCTGATTTTCTTGTTGGTGTTAGTAAGCATGAAAACCAACTCATTGGTGACAGTTCCCTTGTAAGGAACATCATGTGGCAGAACTGAAGCATCATTCCTCAATTCAACCTTTGATGTGCCTTCAAAGAAGGTCATACCATCATAGTCAATACCATTGGCTCTCAAGTCACTTTTCAACTCAGCAAGGGTCGTGGCTGCTGACATAATAACACTCTTCTTCTGATTCTTAGTCTGTACGACTGTAATTTTTCTTGCTTCCATGTTTTCACTTTTTTTTTTTATAAATTGAACTTATTGAAACTTTAATCTATACAAAAGGGCAAATCATTCCAATCATTGTCCTCTTGTCTTGAAGAGATGAATAAAGGCTTGACTATTCTAAGGAACTCATCTTTGCCCTTAGCCTTATACAAGTCTGAAATATCTTTCCCTTCATTAAAGGGTGGTAATACTACATTAGTAAAACCCGTTTCTTCAGATAATTTCTGAGCATCTTTTAATCCTGGCTCATCATTATCCAAGCAAATGAAGACTTGTTTATATCTTCTTTTCAGCTCACTAATTGCAGTATCACTCATCCTATATCCCTCACCTTGAATGGCAAGAGATGGAATACCTGTGTTAGCCCATAAACATAAAGCATCCTTCAGTGAAGAACAAATGCAAATCTGTTCCCCATATTCAGGTACTTTAGTCCATAGGCTTACTACAGAATTGTCATGCTTGTTACTCCACTTATAACCAGCTTTATTGAAAGGCTGATATATCTTTAGAGTAACTTTTCCCTCCTTATGTTCTACATAAGCATAGGCATATTTATCAGCCCCAAACACATATCTATGACCATCTTTTATGACAATCTTATGAGATATGGGATAAACCTCTGCATACTTGAGCCATTCCAAAGTTATACCATAGGAAGCCCAATATTCAATATCATAATCTCTCCAATCTCTGACTTTGCACTGCAAATCTGTATCTTTGTTGTAACTACTTGTACTTCTTACAGCACAGGGAGTATATGAATGAATACTGGCACCACCACAGAACTTTGAAATATCCTCATTAATTTTACTCAAGACCTCCTTAAAACCACAATTCCACATTTTACCAAGAAGGTCAAACAGACCTCCACTATCCTTTGTAGCTAAGTCTATATAAAATATTCTTACTCCATCAGAAGAATAAAGACCAAAAGAGGGTCTCTTATCCTGCCTAAGGGGACTATTGATTATGCACGGAACCTCTGTAACTCCTAAGTAATATGACAGAATGTCTGCCTCTGTCACTTTACTTAGAATATCATCAAGGCTCACAGAAGATTTACCAGAACTGAATGCCATTGCTTTTTTTTTAGAAATTACTACTTACTTACCAAAATCCCAAGGTGTGCCACCAGCATCATTGCCAGCAGGGAAAGGCACATCACCTGATGCACCAGAGTTACTAAGGTCAGTAGATTCTACATCATACTCCTTCAAGTCACCTACAGTAAACTCAGTAGTAGAATATGCACCATTAGCCTTTCTTTCTTGCAAGTCTGCATCCAACTTGCTGTAGTCAGTGATATTGTTCTTCAAGAACATCTGATTATAAACAGCCTGATACTGTTTATTATCATCAGTGGTTCTTACACCAAACAGTACCTTAACTTTGTTATTAGGCTGCAATGCAATAACATCTCTCAGCTCCTTGAAGTTACCCTTGAAGTACTCATCAATACTCTCAAGTCTTGCCTCACAATCCTCAGGTTTATCTACCATAACCCAAGTATTATTGACATACTTCATTACATTAGGAATGTTGAGGTATGCCTTGATGAAGTTGGTAAGCTCTTCCTCACCATGATAAGCAGGTCTATAGCCCTTATCAATGTTGGCAGGACCATTCTTATATACAGGAATTTCATGTGCCTTAGCCTGCTCTACAGTAACCCAAGCAGTTCTACCATACTTATCAATTACCTGTACCTTAGTCTGGTCTCTGTTGTATCTGTACTCCTTTCTAAGGAAGAAAGCTACCTTAGTAGTAAATTCAATACCACCACACTTCTCAGCATCAGTCTTAACAATGAAGTCAAGTCTGACATTCTGTACCTTGTGCTTGTCCTCACCTACCTCAACTTCACCCAGATACTCAGGGTCATTTTCAAGTTGGGTATTATACAGCTTCTCAAGCTCTGCTTTGTCAGGATTTACAGCCAAAATAGATACAGGAGCTACACCTGTATATCTCTTTACTGCATTGCCTTCTTTACTCTCTGTTCCTTTACTGAATGCCATAAAAGCATATCCAACTTTTTTCTTATTCATATTATTCATTATTTTTATATTTCCACTTATAACCAAATGCTTGATGCACAGGATATACTTTACCAGAATGATAATCTTTGGCAAATCCTCTACAACAAGCAGAGATAGAAGTATTTGAGAATCCAAGTGTTTGCTCAATTTCTCTTGTGGAAGCCCATTCTTTGACAAAGTTTCCATCTAAGGTTTCTTGTATAACTGCTTTGGACAGAACATTCTTTCTGCTACCATAATTACAATTATATTTGTTATTGCACATTTCAAGGTTCTCTACTCTGTTATCTCTCTTATCCTCATTCTTATGATTTACTTGTAAGTCATCGGAATAATTACTAAGAAAGGCTTTAGCAACTAACCTATGTACCTTCTTAAACTTCAACCTTCCATCTATATACACTCCAACATATAGATACCCATACCTATCAGTATGTTTCTTTAGTATCTTATTAGTCTTTGTGCTATAAACTTCCCCAAGATTTGATACCTTGTATCCATCAATTACTTCTATCCAACTTTCCATATCCCAAATTCTTTTGATTACTCTTCAAGAGGCAGTTTGTCACTAGCTTCTGCACCATTGTTGAAAGGATTGGTAGGGTCAAAAGGAGACTCTTCACCAGCCTTTACTTCTGTCTCAGGTGCCATCTCAGTATCATCTACTGACTCAGGAGCAACATCTTCAACCTCAGGCTCTTCTACATGAATTTCATATACATTAGCCTCCTCATTGAATACTACTGTACCAGCCTTAGGCTCATACTTAGTAACCTTTACAGGCTTACCATCCTTATCAACCTTACCAGTATCTTCTACCTTCTTGACAACCAAGTCTTCACTTGTGAGACCACCTGTCAAAGCCTTGACACCCATCTCATGTCCCTCAATCTCCTCAGTCAGAGCATTATACTCTGCATTGAGTTCACCAATCTTGGCAGCAATCTTATTCTTCTTTACTACCAAAGGATTAACATTCTGTGCAATTCTCTTTACACCTGCAAACTGTCTTACTGTCAATGTCTTCATATTTTCTTATATTAAAAGATTTGTAATAACTTTCTTTCTTGCCCCATGTTATTTAATGGATTGGGAGCACTCCATAGCTTATATACTGTGAACTTTCTCTCGTAGAAACTTAATGCTATGTTAAGACAATGTGCTAACAGCTGTTTACTTTTCAGTACATTTATCACAAACATAGCAGTTTCATGATATGGTTTCCCATGCTCCATACAATACTGCATAAGTACTATACTGGCATCACTTTCAGTAAGTCCACCAAAGGCAGCTAACCTTGATATTCTTACAGTCTCATTCCTATCCATAAATCTCCCTCAATTTGTCTACTACTATAGACAAATCATTAGGAATCTCATCAGGAAGGTCATCCAATGCACCAAGACTGTCTTTAGCAGGATATTCTCCATCAAACTCCTTGACAAAGTGCTTGATAGGTCTCTTGTTTTCTGCATCATACCCTACCTTGCCAAAGAGGATAATATCAAACTTACCCTCAGGAGTAATGTAGTCATCAACCATCTTTCCAGTGGTCTTGAACTTATAGGAAATGGAGTCACCATTCTTATCCTTATACTCCTCATAGTGAGCACAGCAGATAATATTCTTATCCTCAGGAAGTCCCTTGAAAGCATCAAAGATGAGACCCATTCCATAGCCAATCTGCTTAGGGGTATCCCATCCACCTTTCATAGCATTTGCCATATAGAAATCCTGTGCAAGATAATTGAAGTCATCAATCACAATGTTCTTGAAAGGAGACTTCTTCAGCATATTTATGAGTTCTGCTATCACTGCAAACCTATCAAGACCTGTGAGACCATCTACCTGCACTCTATTGCCTGTACCAAGGGCATTTGCATTTGTAAGTTTCTGTGTAGGCTTACCTACATTCTCTACTCCAATGTTACCATCAATCAGTTTAAAGTTAGGGTTAGGAACACCTCTACCAATACATTGGATAACATAAGTTTCCTTTGGGTCAAGCCCCTTAATACCTAACTTCTCCCTACCACAGTAGGAAGTAGTCTTTCCAAAGCCTGACTTAGCCAAAACTAAAATCTTTGCCATTGTTTTTTTTGTTTTATAATGTTACTTTTACTTGAAAAGGGCTGCAAATTTACTAAATAGTTTAGTTATCCACAACTCTTTATCTATTTTACTTATTCCATAACTAAAAAATGATTTAGCTATCTTTGCTCTCATGTCTTGAAGAGATTTATATACATTCTGTATCTTAGGGTCATCTGCTTTAGGAAGCTCACTGAAATAGTTGGCAGCTCCATCAAAGTATAGAGCTATTATACCTCCTGGACTTCCACCTCTATTAATAAGCACCTCCAAGAATCTACAATTATCCCTTAGCTTTGAGATGTCATAACCAAAGTATTCTTTAAGTTCATACTTGAAAGGACTAAATATACCTAAAGCTACATTACAATCTCTCATAGTATACTTTGAATCAGCAGCTCCTGCAACCGTAGGTCTTACTCTATTGAGTTTTATATTCTCAATACCTTCATTTTCAAAGGCTTGCTGTTGTACAATTACAGGACTAAAATTATATCTGTTTCTAAGTATAACACAGTACTCACTTAATTTGTCAATACTCTGTTTCAAGGACATTCCTCTCTCAGTATTAGTCAATGATATATGGTCATAGAATATAATTCTATACTCATCTGGGTCATTAGACTCATACCAATCAAAAGCATCTACAGTGGTAATTTCTCCTAACTCTCCTTTTATAGTTTGCTTCTTAGTATGTACAATACCATTACTTTCTGCATACTTCCTACATTCATTGTATACTCCTGTAGGATTTGTAGATGCACTAAATATAACATTACTTTCAAAGAATTTAAGAATATCCAAATACTCATCCTTTTTGAGTAAGTCTATTATAGTTTCATCTAATACTTTATTATTCCTGACAGACCTTAGGTCAGTTGGACTAATTCTTATCTTATATCCACTCAATGTATAGAGCAGGTAAGACATGAATCTTGTCATAATATCCTCAGGAGTTTCCTCCAAAGGATAATAAAATATCTTAACCCTCAGTTTGTCAGGATTATTGTAGGCATAAAGTAGAGTATTATATATGAACAAATAAGATGCTATTTGAGTCTTAGCTGACTTTGTTGAGCCAGTTACAACATAGTACTTACCCTGTTCTACTCCTAAGAAATCCTCACTAAACCTAATAAAAGGAGAAGGAATAGAGTTTATACCTCCATTGATAACCTTTTTCCTTCTCTCTTCAAGACCATTCAATACTCTGTTTATAAGACTTTTATCCATACTACCTTAATTCTGTATTCCAATCTCTACTTAGAGTATCTTCTTGTCCGAAGTTCTCAATATAACTAATCAATTCTGAGTCTCCTTCAACCTCACCAGCAGCACCAACTTTCTCTTTGAATATGAAATACTTTAATAACCTCATATATGTATAGTTCCCGTTGAAACCCTCTACATACTTACTGGTTGCCTGTATGATTTGCTCATCAGTATAAGTATTTCCATACTTCTTAAAGAATAACTTCAATCTTCGTACAATCAAAGCCACTCCATCTGCCCAATAATAGTTAGTACCATCTTTCTTGCCCTTAGGAAATATCTCCTTTAGCCTTGTAGCCAGCTGAATTAACCTGTCATTAGGTTCTTGTTTCTTATCAGAGTCTACAATTACAGAATCTATTACCTCAGTACCTTTATTAGTGAGTCTCCATCCAACCTGCTGAAACAGGTCATCCCTGTTAGCAGTTATATAGCCTTTCTTGATTAGTTCCTTTTGGGCTGCATCAAGGTCAGCATTATTATGGATGGCAAGCATTAAAAGAGCCTCAGCAAGACTAATGTTGTTCTTCTGACACCCTTCCTTACTTAAACATATTGTCATAGCTTAATGTCATTAATACTATCAACACTAATGATAGAATCCTCAGAGTACTCCTCTATCATCTTCTGCACAAGTTCTTCTTCCCTTGTATCCTTGAAATAAGGTATGATGATAATAGGAGACTTATGTCTAAGTATTCTACCAACTCTTTGCTTTACTACAATCTCCGAACTATTCAAGTTGCAGAATATACCTATCCTACAATTAGTCAAGTTCACACCTTCATTGAGTATGTTACAGGCAGTGATATGCTTAATCTTGTTAAGATTAAACATTTCAAGGTTCTTTACTGAAGCCTTATTCTTTGAGGTGATATTGTATTTACCTAACCTCTCTGACTGTTCAATACTACTACAGAAAGTCAAAGTCTTGTAATTCCTGAACTTGTCAAGAAGAGATAGTACAATGGCTTCCTTCTGTTCAGCACACCACTTCAGCCTTTTGCCTGCTGTTGAAAGCCATAAGTTCTTCATTCTCTCATTTCTTGAGTTAAAGTACTTATTCTTGTACCACTCTATAAGTGAAGAGACACTATCATAATAACCTTTCTGAGTAGTAGTAACCTCCTTACCAAATCTTTTGGTTCTGTATCTACATATAGAATTATCCAAGGTTATAGGCAATAGATATACTGTAGGCTCAGGTAATACTTCATCCTCTACAGCTTCCTTGAGACCACACTTAATGACCTCAGCCTTATGGTTGTAGATGAAATAATCCCTCATGTCTCTCTTAATAGTGGCAGACAATCCAATGAAAGATTCATTGATATGAATAGTCTCCAATACATCAATTCTTGCTTCTGACAAATGCTGCATCTCATCTGCCACTACTACATCAAAGTATGAGTTCTCATAATTCTTTAGTGACTCATAACACTCAATGGTAATATAGTCAGACTTGATACCTCCCCATTTCTCAATCTCATCCCTCCAAGTCTGCTTATGTACAGTCTTTGCCACAAGGATAAGTATAGTAGTAGGGCTTTCATCATTCCTGAATACTCTATCACATATATGATTAATGAGGTCTATTGCTACCTTGGTCTTACCCATTCCAGTTATCAACTCAAGTATCAAGTACTTAGCCTTATCTATCTTAGACAAAGCCAAGTTATTCACTTCTTCTCTTGTCATTTCTATTTACAATTCCTTTTAATTTGCTAATGTAATTAGGGTCTTTTGCATACCCTATGTCTAATAAAAACTTATAGTAATCATTCGGAGGTTTATATCTATGTTGCACATAGTCAAGATATGCAATCACACTCTCAGTCCAATGGTCAAATGTGTGATACCTGTGTTTCTTGCTGTTATACAAGCCAAACAAGTTATTATCATTCAGACATAAGTCTGACTTAAAATAACCAGTTTCAAGTACAGCTTGTGCATAGACTATCTGAGGATGTTTAGCCCCATAATATTCCAATGCTTCCATCAAGCCTTCTTGAGGTGACTTACTGAAGAAGTCTGGCTGCTTCTCCTTATTATCTATGTGCAATACCACCTTTATCTCAGGTGGCTTATCTTCCTTTGAGCAGGAGTACACTTGAATTACTCCAAGTGCTCCTACTGCTAAGGAAATAAGTACATTGAATACTTTCTGCTTCATACTTTCTTACATAATAGATTCTTAACCTTTAGTAATCCTTTTGTGACAATATTGTCTCCTCTCAATGAGAATACATGAGTATAATCTTCACAATCATCGGGATTCCATCCTGCATGGATTGCATAGTATATGATAAATGCAACAAACAGGACAATATTAACTATGGGTAATAAGCCCAGTACAATTATAATAAGTGCCACCCATAATGGAATTGCAGCATCATACTCCTCCCGCAACTCAGTAGTACTATAGAAACTATAATACACCTTAACATGAGTATCTTTCAAGATACTCAATGTCAAGATGATTATTAATATAGCAATAATCCACATCATTTGCTAATATCCTTAAAGATTGTAGGAACCTGCCCATATACAGGAAGCTTACCATCCCATTTATCAATCCACTGCTGCTTTAGAATCAATGGTGTCAAAGCCTGTGTTCTAAGCTTATTAGCCTCTGCTTCAGCCTGAGCTGCAACTACCTTTTTCTCTGCCTCTGCCTTTACTACAGCTAACTCATTCTGAGCCTTCTGAGCTTGCTGAATAGCTGCATTCTTAGCATTAACTGCTTCTACAATAGAGTTAGGATATTTCAATCCTGAAGTAAGCTGTTCCAACTGAAAATTCTCCTTGAGCAATGCTTTAGACAAATGTGCTTCAATAGCTTTCTCTACCATATCTCTGTTTGATACAATCTCATCAGTAGTATACTTATTGAGCTGGATTCTAAAAGCATCCTTTACATAGTTAAAGAGAGTTCCATTGATAACATCTTTAAGCTCCTTTCTGTACTTCTTGAATACCTGAGGTGACTTACCATCAGCAATCTTCAATGAAATAGTAGGGTCAATGCTGAACTCTGAACCATCCTTTGCATTAATTGTAAAAGCAGGATAATCTACTGTCTGGACATAAGTAGGGTACTCATAAACCTGCTCAGTGAATGGATTATACCACACTGCACCAGTAACCAAAGATATATCGTCTACACCTTTGTCAGAGCCATAGAGATTCACTTTAATACCTTCACAACCTGCATCTACTCTCTCATAACCACATGAGGACATACTCAACATGGTAAATACTGCCATAAGGCACATAATTACTTTACTTTTCATTTTCTTTTGTTTTAATGAATTTAATTATTACTTCTACACCTATCCATATAGCTACTATAAACAATACAATTCCTGCAATGTTAGCAGCTGTGTTACTCATGGTGAGTAATTGAGTAACAGCATTTAGTGCTATAAATAAACACAGCACTAAACATATTACCTTGATAATGAATTTTCTATCCATATTAATCCCAATACCAAATACTTCTTGACACCATTTTTCTCATAGATATATGACCATCTAAGGTCTTCCAGAGTTTCTTGTGCCTAAAGTACTTAAACTTGGCTTTCTCCCCATTTTTACCACCCATTACCTTGTATCTATGCCATGTTCCACGTTGATATTTACGAAGGTATTTGTGTGGTATTTTATACTTCTTTCCTTTACTCATATTGTAAATAGATGTATATAACTTCTTACTACTTCTGGCTTATTGATAAGATAGTTCCATTGATGCTTGTTATACCATAGCAGAACCTTATACCTATTATCTACTACTATTATATCTATTAATGGCTCATAATGATTAAATAGGACCATCACGTATATTATGAGTAAAACTATAATCCATACCCTTATCATAAATTATTTTTTTTTTATTCGCCCTCCTTTGGTTTAGGACAGCATACTACATACTTAAATCTTGAACAAATTTCTTTCCATTTCATATAGTTATCACATGAGTTCTTCTTTAATGCTTTTGCCTCAAGGAAGTTACTTACACAAAGCATATCATACTTGTTAACAGGACGGTATATCATATCAAAGTACCCATCCAATTCCTGTATAATTGCTTTAATAGTTTTACCTGATGATATAAAGTCATCCACAACTATAAACCTTGTAGTATCAACCCAATCAATTCCTCTTAATGAAGAACAATGAGCACTTGTATCTTCTTTCTTCCTGACAATCAGGATGTAGGTCTTAATAGTTGGGTTAATGTTGTGTAACTCATTAAGCATAGCGCCTGCAATCATGGCTCCTGATGTACCTCTTGCTACAAAAGTAATGCCCATACCTTCCTCAATATCTTCTTTATACGTATTGAAAATTGCTTTTGCACCCTGTTGTATATAACTATGCTTCCAATGGACACCAAATGGATATTTTATATCAATGAAATGGTCAAGATGTATAAATTTAGGAACATACCCCATAGTCTCTTAGTTTTATCCCACTTAATCAGTAGGCTGTTAAAAAAAAAAAGAAGGACAAGGGTATTATTAGTACCCCTGCCCTTACTATGAGAACATTCCCATTTAGTCCTCAAACACCTGATAGGTATATGATATACCTCCAAGGTATTCTACTGTTCTCTGCAAATGAGCTTCAAGTCTTTCCTTTTCACTCATTGCAGCCCACTTGCCAGGCTTAGACCATGAAGGGCAAGAATCCTTGTCAATCATATACTCATAAGCCTCCTTGCTCATGTTCAAGGACTGTGCAGCTGGCTTACACTTTCTTGTATGGAAAGTGATAATCTCTGGATTGGTGCCATTTGTGTTAGCCACTCTCATAGAGTGCTTCTCCATCTTGTCCCAATCCTCTACTTTTACCTCGATGGTTTTCTTGTAGATTTTACCAGCTTTGGTCTTCTTCTCAATCACTTTGTGAGTTGTTTTAAGGCACTCCTCCTTGCTGAACATTGTGCTTCCCTGAAGCTCAATACTCAGACTTAACTTGATTTCATTCATGTTTATTAATCTTCTTTAGATTCTTTCTTCATAATTGCAGCAAGCATAAGAGCAGCCATTGCATCTTCTGCTGTGGCTTCTCCCTTATCTGCCTTTTCTTCCAGTTCCTCTGCCATTTTGACATGGAGAGTATACTTTAAGGCTTCAATAACATTCATCAACTCTCTTGCATTGAGGAATATTACACTTGTCACAATCACCTCAATAGGTGCTCGCGCTGTCTTGCCTTTGTAGCTTTCTACCAAGTTTTCAACAAGTTCAACATTGGTCAAACTATCACTCTCTTTGCCACCTTTAATGGCTTCCGCAGCATTTTCAAATGCCTTTTGTTCCAGATTTCTCTCAAGAACATTCTTTTCATTCTTTTCCATCTTTTTTTTTTTAGAGGTGAAACAATAAATATAATGTATCTTAGGACTCGAACCTAACCTTCATCTTAGATACAGGATTACTCCAATCCATGATGTGCTGCCAATTACACCAAGATACAAAGACAAGTTACACATAGCAAATACCTACCAACACAAAGCCAATATCAATAACAAGAACCTGTCATTCCATCAAGAACAAGAACATCCCTCCATCAGTCAGACTTCATAGGGTTGATTACTTGGAATGGCAGACTACCTAATGGCTGAGCATTAGATATATTACTTTTCATTAGCCATTATGTATATTCTATGAATAATACACAGATACCTACTATGTATATTCAGTAAGGTTAGGGATTAATATCCCAAGTCCTTACTTACTTGCCCAGAGAGTTGATAGTATTATAAATACCTAATAGTGAGTTAGGTACTACAATCTTCAACTTGCTGTACTCTTGAGACTTTTCATCCTTCCATGTCTTGAAGGCTCCTAATACATCCTTGAGTTCAGCTTGGTACTTCTGTGAAGCAGCCATATACTCTGTGTTCACCTTATTAGTGGACTCATTGATAGCCTGTTCACAATTGTACTTTATAGCATTCAGTTGAGCCTGTACCTCTCTGTGCTTCTTTTGAAGTTCAAAGAATACATTATCCACCTGTGCTACATCTACAGTAGGAATATAGGTATAGATGAGAGCATCCCTACCTTTACCATCTACCTTATGTGGGTGTTGGAGTTTATCTTTCAACTCCTTTCTTGCATCAGACAAGTGTCCATCAGGATGAATATACTTGCCTAATACAGCAGCCTCAGTCTCTAACTGATAGTATCTGTTTCTCTCCTTAATAGGAAGGGAAGCATAATACTCTATCTCAGTCAGTACATGACCATAGCAAGGAGCCTCAAGCTTAGCTATCCCATTCTCCTTACACCAATCCTCAAGGCTGATAGTCTGCAAGCCCTTCATCAGGCTCTCCTTAGCTTTGATACCCTCTCTCAACCAAGCTATAAGGGATTTAGCCTGTGCTACTCCCTCAAGCAATGATTGTAAGTTATTCAAAACTTCAGATGTTTCCCCTGTCTGAATGATGCTTGTACCAGTACTGCCTACCAATGCTACCTCAGCATTAAAGAAGCATATATTATTCAGTTGTGTCTCCACACCTTGAATATACTCCTTAGCCAAGTTAGCAATGTGGTTAGCACTTGTGCTACTCAATTTCACACCTTCAGTATTCTCATTTGCAAAGAATACCATGTCTTTAATCTTTTCCATTTCTTTTCAAATTAAAATGATGTAACCTATGACAATTTGCACACATAACTACACACTTCTTGGCTTCTTTCTCCATATCTTCTAAAGAGCCATTAAAGGTATTTATAGAGAAATCCTTTTTGCTTGGGTCAGTATGATGAAAATCAAAGATAACATAATTATTAATGTTAGCTTCAATACCGCATCTAACACACTTTCCTCCAAGTTCCTTTATAAGATTAAGCTTGACTTCACTTGCCTTAGCTCTCCTATTAGGATTATACTTAGACTTCATACACTCTTTACATGTAGGCTGAATACCTGTTTTATTCCTACTATTAATATAAAACTCAGTAATAGGTTTCTCCTTACCACAGCAATTGCATACCTGTGTTTTTCCATTATATGTTCTATTATAGTTCTTGAGAACAAAATGGGAAGTATCAATATTATATTCTTGAATCTTTTTCTTCAATGTATTTCTACTGCTACTTCTTGGGTCTACACCTAAATACATCAAGCATTGCCTGATATTACTGGTATGCCTCACTGCATCTTCTACATTCTCTTTTGTCCAAATACTTTTCATATCTTTATGGTTTATTTCGCCACAAAGATACAAAATATTCTTGAATTGTGCAAATCATATTACTATATAACTGTTTTAGTTACTCATGCAAATGTTTTAAGTAATCCTTATCTAAGTCAGGATGTTTGTGTATCAAGAATCTGCAACTTATACACACTATCAGGTGAGCTACACCTTCTGCTGCTATAATTCCTATTACAATATCCTGCCACTTAGGAAGTGAATCCCAGCTTGTCAGGAAGAGTATAAGAATGAGCATAGTTATCCAAAAGGTGCTACAATAGATGCAGAATCCTAATGGATATGCTATAAAATGTAAGAACCTATTGCCACTTTTAACCATAGGTACAAACACTTTACTGTACAAAGGATGGAATATCATATCCTCAACCTTCAGGCAATTCCTATAGAATATGCCTAATAGTCCACCTATTACTCCCAATAGCATGAACTCAAACATTAATACATAAAACATACTTTTTTTTTTAATTAATACTAAGATTATTTTGTGGAGCATAGGGGAATCGAACCCCTGTCTTACCAATCTTTAATAAAAGAATTACACATGCTTACTACTTTTTAATGTGGTTAGTTACCCACTGGGTTAACTGGATTTACAGTATTTCCACCACCTTATTTTATTGTCCATAAACAAGGAAAAAGTTGAGTTACCTCCTGCGAGACCACAGTCTATTAATGCTCTTAAAGTCGGACCCTCAGCCTTAGTCTTTAATCAGGCTTTGCACCTTTCTGTTTCCAAGTAAGTGCTACTCAGCCTATTTAGGCAGCAACTCTATAAGAAGTATTGCCAGTTATTGTTTTGATGTCTTTCCATCAGTCTTTGCATGTTCTCTTACCAAATAATCAGCAATCAAAACCAAAATGCCCCATAAAGTAGTGTCTGCATATCCCATGCTCCAGTTCTTAGATATATGAGATTATGCAGACTGCACATCTTACTACTATCTCTTTTCGAGTTTTGCAGTAATTATTACAGGCTCAATGCACCTCCAATAAATGATTCTGTTACTATCCACAGGATTTCCTCCTCTAAATGTAGCAATAGTAATGTGAGGTACTTCATTAGCACAGATATTGTTCACTCCTTCAACTTTGAAAGCCATAGCCTTATCAGAGACACCTACTGCCACTAACTTAATGCTTATAGGTTTCCCTAAGTTACTCTCCAAGTATGACTGCAATTCTTCATTACCTTCTAACTGGGATTTGTGCAACAATGTGCAATGGTCTATGAATATTCTATCTGCCACACCTAAGGCTATATTATAGTCTATGTTGTCAGTTAGATTATCCATCAGCATATTCTTGGTATCTGTACCAAGAAATAAGCCATAATATTGATAATTTTCCATTGATATATAATGTTTTTATGAATTTTCCAATTGCTTTGCTTCTTTTCTAAGAACAAAGTACAAGCTAAAACAAGAAACAGTAGCTTACCTACCAGCACCACATTTTCAGTCATTTTGCCATTGCATGGTCAGGAAATAGTGGTTAAATAGACATTGTATCTCCAGTGAGACTCGAACTCACAACCTACAGATTAGAAGTCTGTTGCTCTATCCAATTGAGCTATGGAGACATACAAAAGGAAACCTATATATCACATACCAGTTTCCTATAATAACCATTAATTTAAATACCTAAAACAATCAAATTACCTTTACAAATAACACCTTAGTACTCCCTATTGGGCTTGAACCAATGACCTATGATTTAGGAAACCATTGCTCTATCCAACTGAGCTAAGGGAGCATATACTTCTACTATCTTCACAAATAATAGAAGCAAACTATTCCTTCTTTCTTATTACAAAGCAATCTTTTTCAACTCTATTGTGTAAGTAGTATATAAGTTTTAACTTTGTGAGTTTTTCTAACTTTCTTACTACATATTTTATAGTATTAGGACTTATATAACCATCAGTCCAACCTCTTTTCAAAAGCCATTTAGTACTTTCCTTGTAGAATAATTTCTTTGCTAACCTAATCTTCATATACTACTTCTTTTTTTTAATCAAATTCATTGCCAGTGACTTCCATATTTTCAGAAGGGTAGTGAACTAAGAAACCCTGCCCAAAACAGAAAGCAGCAGCTTTACTATCCCAAACAATAACGCCTCTTCTCTCAGCATTGTTATCTTTGTATGTAACTATGTCACCTTCATAGATAGGTGTTCCATTCTTGTCTTTCAGTCCTGTGAACATACAAACTGTATTCGGGTCAACTTTGTATATTACTGGAACGTCAGGAAATGTGTTACTTGGATGATATATACATATACCAATATAACTTGTACTATGTACCAAGTCCCCTTTTACCCATTCTCCATCCAAGATACTCTTTGCCTTGAACTTGATATTTTCTGCTTTCATAAGCTATTCATATAAAATTGTTATTCTTTTACTTTTATCTACCTTTAATATAGCTTCTTCTGCGTCCTTGAATGGACGGAACTTTGGTTCTAACTTTGGTTTAATACGATATTCAATATTACGCCAGTACTCAATCTCCTTCATTTCAGTCCATTCATTCATGTCTTGCCAAGCTTTACTTAAAGTACTAGGCTTATTTCGACATTCAATGATTTCCCCATCAGCATAAGCTTGCAAAATAGGATAAAATTCTTTCGCTTGATTTCTGTCCATATTACTTTATTTATTAATTATCATCATTATTTGCGGGGCAATCAGAGTACTCTGGGCAATAGTCACAAGACTGTCCATCTCTAAGTCTCCAACATGTATAGCCTTCGTAAGGTTCTGTCATACTCAATCCTCCAACTCTTTAAGTCCTACTAACAATTTAAAGAGAAGTCTCTCATAGGGAACTTATGGTTTACTTCTCAATAGTTATTCAAGCATCTTGCAGGTCGCATATTCCCTTACCTACAATTAACATACCTCAAGTTATGCTTGAGGTTTTCTAACTATACCAAATTTCTGGAATTTCTGGAATTTCCATAATCATACAATTTAATGTTCTAATCAAATAAGTTTTTCACTCTATCACCAAGAATCTTGGCTGCTTTAATTGCATCTTCTTGACTTCTGAAGTATACAATGCCTGCATACTGTACAGTATTGTGCTGATATACACCAACACCACTGCAAGTATCAACTACAGGACCACTGCCATTGTTATAATTGCCAAGGAAATATCCTGTATTGCTTGTAGTTTTCTTCCAAGAGCCATTGAAGAACTTAGCAATGACTGCCAAGTCTACAAGTGTATTATACTTCTCTGCTTCATCAACAGGGACATTGGCACAGAAGCATGTATTGCATACTTTACTGTTGATGTATTTGAAGCTGAGCTTCAATTCATCCTCAGTGTATGCACTCAGTGCTAATGTACGCAGTGCACTATTACCACTATTATACCACTCCATTGCCTGCTCAAGTGTTACCTTGATGTTTCTTTTCTCTTCCATTGTTGTTCGTATGATTCTTCTCATGATTCTTCTCCTATTATTTTGTTAAACCATCTGTACAAAGACAATACTTCAAACTCTTTCTTTGAGATTAGCTTGCAGCAACAGAATATCATCACTACAACAGCTATAAAAGTCTGAAAGAAATATCCATTGTCATATATGCTATCTATTCCTACTATGAAGAACATAGTTACAAAGGCTGTTATCCATAACAATATGCCTTTGATTATAAACTTAAATTTGTTCATTTGTTTAATTGTTTGTTAAGATGAAAATAATTCAAGCACATCTTCTGTACTAAATTCTACCTTATTCTTACAGTCTATGTTAGACTTACTCATAGGTTCACTGCCTTGATTATTCATAATGTTGCTATGAGCTAAGGTATTATTATGTACAGAGATGTGCTTTATGTATTCATCAATGACCAGTCCCACACTCTTGTCAAGAAGAGCATGAGATTGGGCAAAGATATATAACTCTCTAATTGTCACTGTGTATTTATTTAAGATTTGTTACAGTAATCAAATATAATGTAGAGGATTACGGCATGGAATACCAAAGCCACTATGAATAGTATTACTTCCATATTATAGTCATCTCCTTTTCAAATCTTGCTACTTCACTTGAAGTAATAGCTATCAAGTTACCAAATACCTTAATATATGCCTGTCTCTTGATAACTATTTCTTCCTTTATTACCATTTCCATGAATACTTCATGATTTCTCTTTAACATATCCATGTGTAATTTCTTTGATTGCTTGTAATTCTTTGAACTACATATTGCATTAGGATTTATTCTGTATCTTGCCATAACTTAGTCCATTAAGTCCCATAAATAAGATTCATACTCACATGCAATTTCCTCATAAGTTAGTTTGGCTTCCTCTAAATATTCTGAGAGAAAATTACTTACTTGTTGGAAATTGTTAATATCACCATTGAATGTGATATTAAGCCACTTTTCACAAAAGTGAAGAGCAGCTTTCTGTTTATCTGTAGTCATATTTAGTCATCATAGGGTATGACAAGAGTAAATACAAATACATCCAAGTTCTCATCATAGGTGAATCTATAGTATGGATGAAAAGCATTAGCCATAGATGGATGCTGTGTATTCTTTATGTGATATTCACCCGCAGACCATAAATATCCTTGCTTATGTCCTAACTCTTCTTCCATGACAGATACAATGGCTTTTCTTGCTTTGCCATAGTTCTCTTCCCCTGTCTTGATATAATACACTTTGTGTTGTGTGTAATCACTGTTTGACAGTTCTGGCTGATACTCTATCTGATAAAGTATGCCATTATAAAATGCTTGTTTGCTCATTTGATTGTTTGTTTATAAGTTGATAAAAGGGAAGTATGATAGACTCGAACTATCAATAACTGCAATTGAGTTATGTACTGCCACTGTACTACTTCCTAATCCCTAAATCATATAATATTAGTTGCTGTCTTTAATATGTCTTAATTCTTTCCTAATATATTTAGTTTCTAAACCTTCTTGCTCTCTGTGCAGTTTCTATGTTGATTCATGCTCTTTCTATCATCACTAAGTCTCTTGAGTAATTAATATTACTCTCACCACAGTCCTGTAGTAGTGTACTATCCTTTACATTTGCACCCAATTTCAGTAGCACTTTCAATATTATAGGTACTTGATTGAAGACATTTAACAACAATTAATATGTGTTTGTTCGATTGTTTGCTTGTTGGAGTGTAGTTTTGTATTATCACTGTAACAGTAAAAACAGTCATACATTATTGGATGATTGTTTTATTATTGTTGATTGTAATGAGGTGATAATTGTGGGGATTGACATAATGTCACACATCTGACAATATGTCAGTCCATACTATTAACTCTCAATAAATCAATAAGTTACATTCAACACAAAACAAGAAAGATAGGACATAAAGTGTATTCCACACTCTATTATCCTATCCTACTTACTCAATGTACTGAACTCCTAAACACTCTACTTACCTCTCTAATCCTCTTGTCAGGAAGAGATGTAAATAGAGTATTCTTCATCTCACTCTAATCACTAACAGAATTAAATCCTATTACATATAATATAATGTGTAACATATCTTAGAGTTATACTAAGAGCATACTAATGCCTACTCATATAACTTTTACACACAAATACTATTAATGTTCAAAGGATTAAACACTATTAATGCTTAGAGGAAATGAAAAGGCAAACAGGCATCCCTGCCTGTTGCCCTCCCTGCTTAGAAGCTTGCCAATACAGGTGCACCTCCCTGACCTTCCTCATGCAGAAGCCAGAAGTTAGAACCATCAGAGCCAGTGACATTGCTCAGCATAGGATGCTGAGGAATGCCTTTGACTGCAACTGCACCTGTCTTTGCACCATAGGTGAAGAAGAGCTTGCCTGTCTTAGGATTCTTCTTCACGTCAATGCGTGATACATTCATTTGTGCCTTGAACTGCTCTACTGTCAGAGTGTCATTGAAAATAAGATTCTTTTCCATAATGTAAAAAGTTAATTTGTTAATAATGTTAATTTTAGCTTACGGGGGTAGGACCCCCTTGGGCTAAGTGATGGGGAGGGTGTGGTTGGTGTAAGTACCACTCCTATAAATACCAAAAAAAAAAATTCAAAAAAAAAAATTAGAGAGGTAGATAGGGGGGTCAAAATCTCCCCTATACTAATTGGAAAGGTGTGGAAAAGGCAGTAAAAAAAAATAAAAAATTATTTTTCCTATAAATTTTTCATTTATATATTTGCATATATCAAAACTTTTGCTTACCTTTGCATCCCAGTAGAGGTTAATGGTGGATTAACCTTTCACCCATGAGGTTAAAAAGTAATGGGTTAGAAGTTGGGTTAGTACTCTCACACTTACATAGAGAGGAGGTTGTCCCCAATACTACTAAAATTGCTATTATATAAGTTAGATTGCATGAGCATATCCACCTGAGAAAAGGCACAGGGAATCATGCTATAGGGGTATAATCAAGAACTGGTCTAATGAAGTTAGTAGTTAAAAGGAGATTAGAAATAACTCTTATGAAGCCATGACAAAGCTTCAGGGATATTACTATATACAAGAATGAAGAAGATAAGTAATTACATTAAAGATTCTATTAAATGGTTATGGCAGTTTCCACAGAATATGCTTGCTCTATGTATAGAGGGTATATTGTGCCAAGCTGCATATAGAGAAGGTAAGGTAGATGGTAATACTATTATAGTGAATATTACTCTACCTTCAGCTATGTCATTAGGAGATTATCTCTTTGTGAATCCTATGTCATCACAAAAGTCTATTCAACATGAATGTGGTCATAGTAAGCAATCTGATATATTAGGTCCACTATATTTGATAGTGATAGGAATCCCATCATTACTACATAACATAGTGCATTATCTATGTAGTAAGATAGGAATTAAATGGAACTACTACAGTTTTTATACTGAATCTTGGGCTAACAAGTTAGTAGGAATTACTTAAAGAATATAGATTAGACCTAAGCCAAAGCCTAACTTTACTCCTTCATGACAAGAAAATGATGCTTGAATTAAAAATAATTGGGAAAAAGTTTGGTGGTTTCAAATATTTTGCTTACCTTTGCAGAGCAATTGAGAAAGAGAGATTGGTTTTAGGAAATTTCCATTATTAGGAATGTTACTTTAACCAGTTGTTTAGAGTAACATTCCTTTTTTATTGCCCCATAGTATAGTTGGTTATTACACGGGATTTTGGCTCCTGTAACATAAGTTCGAGTCTTATTGGGGTAACAATAGTAAAGGTAAATGCCCTCTTAGTATAATGGATAATGCAAGGGTCTTCTAAGCCTTTAATGGGGGTTCGATTCCCTCAGGGGGTACTAATGTTGGGTTAGACGAAGTGGCTAAGTCACCACACTTTCAATGTGGAGATTATGGGTTCGAGTCCCATACCCAATACAATATAGAGCTATCTACTAATGGCTAGGTAACTGCCCTCTCAAGGCAGAAATTTGGGTTCAATTCCCAATAGCTCTACAACTTAGGGTGTGTAGCATAGTGGTTAATGTGCCTGACTGTCAATCAGGAGATTGGAGTTCAATTCTCCCACATCCTGCTAATCCACTTTTAATCTACTGAAGTCCTATCCTACAGAGGTAGGTAGGCAATGGAGAGGTAACTCAGTGGGACTGGGACTTGTCTTGAAAACAATGGGAGCAGTAAAATGCTTGGGGGTCGGGACCTCATCTCTCCGCAATAATAGGTGTTCTTTGACATATTGGTGAAGGAAAGTATGGAGAGTAAACTATTAAGGTAATAGTCCTATCTGCTAAATAGTGAGTACCCTAATAAGGTATTTGTTTCGAGTACAATGCTCTCCGCAATATATAGTAGTAGCCTAATTGGTGGGGCACTGCATTTGGGATGCAGAGGATGCAGGTTCGAGTCCTGTCTACTATACTAATGGGGTTTGTGGTGTAATTGGCTAACACACCTCCCTTGCAAGGAGGAGTTCAGGGTTCAAGTCCCTCATTCTCCACACTATGTTTTCATGTTTTCATAATGTTGAGCTTTTGCTTGAACCCTCTTTTGGGCAGTTAGAGGTTAAAGAAACTGCCCTATCAATGCTCCTTAGTTCAGTGGTTTAGAACAGCTCTCTTACAAAGAGAAGGTCATTAGTTCGATTCTAATAGGAGCAACATAAATGGGTCTTTAGTTCAAAGGTTAGAACAAGGGGCTGTTAACCCTTAGATGTAAGTTCGAGTCTTACAGGTCCCGCAAAAACTTTTGCAAGGAGTTTAGTCAAGTAGCTTGCAATACTTGATGTCATCATTTCTGAAAGTTCTCTGAGTGCAATAAGGAGAAGTAATCAGTGATTTGATGTTTTAGCAGGTTAGAGAAGTAGTTATCTCACTCCACGCATGATGGAGGAATCAGTGGTGCAAATCCACTACCTGCAACTAAGTAATTGGGAAGTAGTTCAATTGGTAGAACACTGGTCTCCAAAATCAGCAGTTGTGGGTTCAATTCCTACCTTCTCAGCATATTGGGATGTATCTCCTCTGTCTGATAAGCAGTTGAAAGAGTAGTTGGTTACAGGTGAGTTCAATTCTCACCATCCCAACATTGGTCAAGAAGAGTAATAGCTGATGTACTTCAATGGTAGAAGGCTGCTCTCATAAGGCAGTAGTTGAAAGTTCGAGTCTTTCTATCAGCACTGTGTTAGTAGCTCAGTCAGGTAGAGCAGAGGATTGTGGCTCCTTATGGCATGGGTTCAAATCCCATCTAACACCCCAATATACTCACATAGCTCAATTGGTCAGAGCAGGAATCTTATACATTCAAGGTTAGGGGTTCAAGTCCCTTTGTGAGTACTATCTTGGAGTACCTGAGTGGTCTAAGGGCACAGACTGCAAATCTGATGATTCGTGGGTTCAAATCCCACCTCCAAGTCTATGTGTTATATAGATAAACTTATAAAGAATAATACAGGAGTTTCTTCAAAGAACTTCTTCTTAGTGGCAGTTACCTTAATAGGTTTAATCCTACTATTAGTTCCTGCTGTACTTCTTATAATAGAAGTATGTTATAACCATACTATACAGACAGACCTTAATGGTCTTGCTGCTTATATAGGTGCTGTTGCTGGAGTATTTGCATCAGCAGGTATTACTAAAGCATGGTCTGAAAAGTATGAAAAGAAATAATGCTCCTATAGCTGAATTGGTTAAAGCAACAGTCTCTTAAACTGTGGACTCAAGGTTCAAGTCCTTGTGGGAGCACAACCTCAACCTTGGCAAATATTCCCCCAAAGCATTGATGGTGGATGCTCTGGACTTTTAATCCTGAGAGTAAGGTTCGATTCCTTATGGGGGAACATAACATATTATTAACTCCAAATTTTTATTGTTATGAAAAAGGTTATTTCATTAATTAAGAGGGGTGTTAAAGCATACTTTAGACAAGCTGCTAAGTCTTATGCTTGGACACCTACAGGAACTATTCCAGTTGGAATATAGTTCCTTTGATGTTGGAGTAGATAATAATTTATGGGAGTACTGCTCAGATGGTGGATGGGCACCAGACTGTAAATCTGGCACATTAGAAACACAATAGGTTCAAGTCCTTTTACTCCCACTTCAATAGAAATCTTTGTCCTTGACTTATGGAAAGTGATGTGGGTAGAGACACAAATAAGTCATTATGGGTACTGGGCAGGTATGGTTACATTGCGGAGGACTGAAAATCCTTAGAACAAAGTTCGATTCTTTGAGTACCCACTATATACTCCTGTGGTGGAATTGGAATACACACTGACCTCAAAAGTCGGGGGCTTGAAATAAAGATTAAGAGTTCGACTCTCTTCAGGAGTACTTAATGCCCTCTTGGTGGAATTTGGTAGACACATCTGCCTTAGAAGCAGACATGAAGTAATAGTAGTGTAAGAGTTCGAGTCTCTTAGAGGGTACTAAAAATAATTTGAAAATAATTGGGAAAATATTTGGTTAATTGAAATATTTTGCTTAACTTTGCACCATCAAAATAAGAGAATATGTTTGAAGAAGATAGCCTATTTACTCCAATGGAATCAAGCAGAAGTACAGAAGTATCTGGTTCTCAGTTCTTTATCAACTTCTTAAATCAGCTTGAAGGTTGGAAGACTAAGTGTAAAAATCTGCATTGGGCAGCACCTAAGAAGAATATCCATATATATCTTGACGAGTTCCTTGATATATTGTCAGATTATCAGGATGGGCTTGCAGAAGGATATATGGGAATACTTGGCAAGATGCAACCTAATGTAATTAAAGGAACTCCAAGTGATGCACTGAATGCTTTTGACTTTATAAGTGAAGTTAAGTCTGCTACTATTGCATTCTATGATAAGATTCCTCAAGAGACCATATATAAAGGTATAACATCTGAATGTGAGACCTTTATTCAGAATATCAATAAGTATGACTACTTATTCCACTTATGTGATATAAGACCTTATTGACAAGAGATGCTCTCATGGTGGAATGGTAGACACAACAGACTTAAAATCTGTCAATCAGCAATGGTTGTCTGGGTTCAACTCCCAGTGGGAGTACCATTTGCCTCCTTAGTGTTAATGGTTTAGCAAGCCTGTCTTGTAAACAGGAAGAGAGGGTTCAAATCCTTCAGGAGGCTCTATAATGTAGGTATGGTGTTAGTGGTTAGCACATGACATTGCCAATGTCAAGGGGTCAGTTCAAATCTGATTATCTACTCAAATGCAGGTATAGTATAAAGGTTAGTATGTAACACTTCCAATGTTAATGTGTGGGTTCGATTCCCACTATCTGCTCAAATATACATCGTGGGGTGATAGCAATGGTAGCTAGCAAGGCTCATAACCTTGAGGTTGAGAGTTCGAGTCTCTCCCCCGCAACTAATTTAGGTAATATGGAAGAGATAGAAAAGGCAAAGATGACAAGAACCAAAAAGACCAATGGTTCAGAGGTTCATCAAGTTATGACTGCATTAACTAATACTACAATCAGAGGTATTGTAAAGTCAGCCAATGAGGAAGGAATTAAGAGAGGGGATATAGTTTCTCTACTTAAAGAAAATGGTCAGTTTGTATTAATTTACTTTAAATAAAACATTATGGAAATGGAAGAGCAGAAGACAATAGAAAGACCCTTGATGAGTGAAGAGGAACTCAAGGATTACATAAAGAAGAATAGAGTAGATATTGTAGGAGATTTCTATGAAAGAGGTATTCTTCACCTGAGAACCTATGAAGCAGTAAGCAGGTTTAAGTCTGTAGGGAGAGCAATCAGAAGAGGTCATGTATCTCTTGATGGATTTATTTATCCTAAGAGACCTTTTAACAATGCTAAGCATAGTAAGAATAGTCTGAATGACAGAAAGAAGATGATTTATGAGCAACTTAAACACAGAAAATCAGCCTAATGATTACAATGAAGTGCCAGTATTATACTGCAAGCATTGTCTATCATTGAATATTAGGAACATTCCAGGAATGGAGGATTCAGATTACTGTGATGAGTGTGGCTCCACTGATATAGGAGAATGTTCAATAGAGGAATGGGAGACCCTCTACAAGAATAGATATGGACACAGATACCTTGAAGAGTATTAACAATTTAATTATAAATTAAAATGGAAGAGCAAAAGGGAAAGGCTGTAGAGATGCAGCCAACAACAAAGGAAACAGAGAGACCTGAGAAGATGTCTTATGAGCAGTTAGAGAACATAGCTCATCAGCTTAGTGAGCAGGCTAAGCAGTTGTATATGAAGTTACAGGCTGCTAATATGGGTAATATGTTCAAGAGACTTGACTACTTGTTTAAGGTAGTAGAGAATGGACATATGTTCAAGCAGGACTTCCTTGAAAAGTGTATTGCTGAGATTGAGGAAATTATGACAGTTCCTGAAGAGACTGAGGAAGATAACAAGGAAGAGGAAACACCAGATATTAAAACTGAAGAGTAAATTACAAGATGAAGAAGGCTAACAATATAGTTAGAATCCCCACTTCATTAAATGGTAAATTCTTTAGATATTGGTTTGAATTTTTAGAGCCTTTTCATAAGCTAACTGATAGAGAGATTGATGTAATTACATCCTTTGTTAAGCAGAGATATGAACTCAGTAAAGTTATCAAGGACAATGAGATACTTGATAAGGTTACAATGAGTGAAGATACAAAGAAGAAAGTAAGGGAAGAGTGTAATATCACTCTCCCACACTTTCAAGTAATTATGGGCAAGCTAAGGAAGAATAAGGTTATCATTGATGGCAAGATTAATCCAAGGTTTATTCCTAACATTGATGAGGAGACTGGCACTTTCCAACTATTGTTACTTTTTGAATTGAAATGAATTATCCTGATATAATTGGTAAGGTTTCTGAAGAGTTGAATTTACCTAAAGAAGTGGTAGATAAAACATATAAGGCATTTTGGTTATTCATTAACCAATCCATACAGTCTTTGCCATTAAAGGAGAATCTTAATGAAGAGGATTTTGCTAAGTTAAGAACAAATTTCAACATTCCGTCACTGGGTAAATTGACTTGCACTTATGATAGGATGTTAGGTATGAAAAAGAGATTCAAGTTTATAAAACAGATAAGGGAGAAGAAATGAAGAAATTGTTTATTAGTCAGCCCATGAAGGGCAAGACAAATGAAGAAATAGAAGCAGAAAGAGCCAAAGCAGTGGAAGAGGCTAAGGCAGTACTCAATGATGATGTGGAAGTGATTGATAGCTTCTTCAAAGATGCACCAGTAGATGCAAGACCTCTATGGTTCTTGGGTAAATCAATTGAGCTATTATCTGTGGCAGATGCTGCATATTTTGCTAAAGACTGGGACAAATATAGAGGTTGTAAGATTGAGCACTCTTGTGCTGTGGAATATGGTATAAAAGTCATTGAGTATGTTGAAGGTTAAGAAGATAAAGCCAATGTTCACTGCACTTATCACTACAATGGATAAGTATGAGCATGATATGATGGTAGGAGCTGGTCTTATTGATGTGACTAAGAGAGAAGGCAGCTTGAAGGAATATCAGAGGGTACTTGCAGTGGGTAGCTCTGTTAGAGACATTAAAGTTGGTGACTTGGTATGGGTTAATCCTACAAGATTTGGTGTAAAGAAACACAGAGAAGGTTCTCTAAAGGATGGAGTAATCACTGATAATCCTATCATAACTTACAACTTTGATGTTGTTGAGATGGATGGAAAACAGTGCTTATTGTTACAAGATAGGGATATTGACTTCATTATTGAAGAGTATGAGGAAGTTCCTGACCCAACTCCTTCACCAATCATTCAACCAGAGAAGAAGAAACTAATTGTATAACTCAAAAGAGTGTATCAGGAAAACTAATCTTGATGCGCTCTTTTTTTTTTTTCTTAGATTATGATAAAATTGTTCAAATATGAAGGTTACAAAGTAGTAATATCTGAGGAAGCCTTTGCTCTTAAACCTTTCAGACAAATATGGCAAAGAGATAAGACTGTTAATAAGGATAAGGCTATAATGGAACTTGGCTTTATATACTTCTTTTGTGACCCAAGAAGTGACTATCAGTACCTTGTAGATGACAAGGAAAGAATGGAAGCTATTAAAGAGGGGGAGGGATTACCTCCTAAATGGGAACCAGACAGAATAGTAACAGAGGCAATGGAATTTTATAAGTCCTTTAAGCCAATCTCAGCTTTACTCCTTGAAGACACGAGGTTTATGGTTGATAAGTATAGGAAAAGATTAAAAGCCCAAGAGTTTGATGAACTTGAAATTAAGGACTTGAAAGAAGCAGGTGCTCTCATTAAACAAATACCTTCTCTTGTGAAAGACCTCAATGAGGCTGAAAAGGCACTTAACTCTGAAATGAGAGAGTCAGGCAGAATGAGAGGACAGGGAGAAAAGACTATATTTGAGGATGACTTAGCACTATAATTATGAAAGCAGAAGATATAATAGAAGGTCTCAATAAACATATTGAGATAAGGAGAGGTGAAAGGGGAATTGAGAATGTAGGACATATTGTATTACAGAGGGAAATAATACCTCATTCCTCATTTAAGGTCTATAAGATTTATAAGTACACTCTTTGGTTTACTAAGAGAGGCAAGTCTTATGAAGTAATGAAGATACAACATATTGCCAGGGTTCCTGGTGGTCAAGAAGAGAGTATATTAAGAAAGATGGATATTATGTTGAGTACATCAATATTCAATTGGATAGGCTCTTATTTTTATGAAGCAGTTATAAGGGGAGAATATAATGGAGTTTCAGAAGATACCAATGAATGAATATCAGACTGAGCTGACTGAGGAATTGGTTAATAGCCTTCCTCAGGAGGTTCAGGACCAGTTATTTGATATTATAAATAATGTAGAGTTTGTCAAGAGACTGATAAGCCCTACAAGAGAACATGCCAAGGATAGACCAAGAGATGATAGAGGTAGAATCATTGTGGACTTGGCTAATCCTCATATATTGGAGGATATGGACTATTTCAGACCATCTGCTATACATTATGAGAAGTATGGTACATTTACTAACCTTAGACCTAATGCCAATCCTAATAGTGAGTATGGTAAATGGGTAAGAGAGGAAAGGAGAAGAATCTGGGATGGTTATGTGAGGGAAAGTGATGGAGAATGGGTTACAGGCTATATGTATTGGTTCCTTAACTATTCTCCTATGATGCTCTCTAAGATTAGAGAGTATAAGGATAAGAATGGTAAAAAGAGAAAGTCTAAAAGAGCTGATAGAATAGAAGCACTTCCTGAATGTTGGGAAGGAATCTATTGGAGATTCCATTGCTTAGACCAAGCATCAAATGGTGGCTTGTACAATAACTTTGAGGGAGGTCAGCACATGGCTGAGCTTGCTTCCAGAGGTAAAGGTAAGTCATATAGTCTTGCATCCATACTTAACCACATTTTTGTAGTAGGTGAAAATGAAGAAGCACATGAAAAGGTAAAGGGTATAGTAACTGCCTATCAGAAGGAGTACCTTACTAAGGATGGTGTTCTTAATAAGTTTGTAGATATGGCTAATTTCTGTGCAACCAATACCCAGTTCCCAAGAAAGAGATTAAAGAACTCTTTGCAGGAAATGACTTGGATAATGGGATATAAGGATGTAGACCTTGATATTGAAAGAGGTACTCAAAATACAGTACTTGGAGTATCATCTAAGGATGATGAATCTAAGTTGAGAGGTAAGAGAGCTGCTAAGATTCTTATTGAGGAGTTTGGTACATTCCCAAGACTTGTAGACTTGTATAATGTATTGTTACCTTCAGTACAAGAAGGTGATATTGTCTTTGGTCAAATCTATATGTTAGGTACTGCTGGTGATAATGAGTCAGACTTTGCTGGTGCTCAAGAAATTATGTATAACCCAAAAGGTTATAATATGTATGCCTTACCTAATGTATTTGATAAGTATAACCAAGGTAAACCTTACTTTGTATTCTTCTTTCCTGGCTATGTAAATAGAAAGGGATGTTATAATGAGAATGGTGTATCTGATGTGATTAAGGCTCTTATTGAGATTCTTATGAATAGGTACAGAGTAAAGTACAATTCTACTGACCCTAATACTATCATTAAGACCATTGCTGAGGTTCCTATTACTCCTGCTGAGGCTATTGTTAAGACAGGTGTAAATATGTTCCCTGTAGCTGACTTAACTGAAAGAGTAGGTCAATTAGATGCCAATCCTACAGAGTATGATGATGTATATGTAGGTGATTTGGTATTTAATAAAGATGGTCAAGTAGAGTACAAACCTACCTCTGCCATACCTATTAGGGACTTTCCTCATAAGGATAATAAGATAGAGGGTGCTATTGAGATATACCAAATGCCTGAGATTGATAAGAATACAGGTAAGCCATATAATGACAGGTATATATTAGGTGCTGACCCTTATGATGATGATGAGTCAAATACTATGTCTTTAGGTTCTATATTTGTATTAGACCTGTGGACAGATAGGATAGTGGCTGAATACACTGGAAGACCATCTTTTGCTGATGATTACTATGAGATTTGTAGAAAACTTTGTCTATTCTACAATGGTAGGTTGAATTATGAGTATAATAAGAAAGGTCTATTCTCTCACTTCTCGACAAGAAATAGTCTTTATCTTCTTACAGATGTTCTTGATTTCTTAAAGGAAAAGCAGATGATGAAGGATGGCTATGGTAACAAGTCAAAAGGTACTAATGCCTCTCCTGCCATTAATGCTTATGCAAGGAGTAGATTGAGAAGCTGGCTATTGGCTCCAGTTCCTATTATGCAGACTATTGATGGAGAAGAGAAAGAAGTAATGGTTCCAAGGTTATTTACTGTAAGGAACAGGGCACTGATAAAAGAGCTTATTAATTACAACTCTGAAGGTAACTTCGATAGAATATCTGCTATGGGTATGTTAATGCTTTTAAGAGAGGATAGGATGATAAGATACCAAGGAGATGTTAGTAAGGAGAAGCAAGAGAGGGCTAATAATAGTTATGCTGGTAATGACCCATTCTTCAAGAGAAACTATGACTTTAGGTTCAGGCAGTAAATTTAGTAAAAATGAAGACTAATAGTTAATAAATTACTTATATACTTGCATAGGTCAAGGATTTTACTTACCTTTGCACAGTAATTAAATTGAAGTATATGGGATATGAAATGATAAACTTGCCTCCACAGCAACTTCCCTTCAGTAAGAAAAATAAAGCTTGGAGGAAGAAGCACTTGGATTGGGCAGACAGTAAGACCTTCTTCAATTATAGCTTAGTTAGAAAATCTGTAATACATAAGAAAATTAACTATGACTTGCTCAATGGTAAACTCCACATGAGTGACCTTGAGATGATACTGAATCCTGAAAAGCTACAGGCAGGTTTCATACCTGATAGGATTCAACACTATCCTATTATGAATAGTAAGTTGAATGTGCTTAGAGGTGAGGAAAGTAAGAGAGTCTTTGATTTCAAGGTAGTAGTTACTAACCCTAATGCTATTACAGAGATAGAGAATAACAAGAAGCAAGAATTACTACAGAAGCTACAAGAGTGGGTATCTAATACTTCTCAGTCAGAGGAGGAGGCTAATCAGGAGCTTGAAAAGATAAATGACTATTACAGTTATGAGTGGCAGGACATGAGGGAAATAAGGGCAAATGCCCTATTAAACCATTATGTAAAGGAATTAAATATCCCTCTAATGTTCAACCAAGGCTTCATGGATGCAATGGCAGTTGGTGAAGAGATTTATCAATGTGATATTGTAGGAGGTGAGCCTACTATTGAGAGATTGAATCCACTCAAGGTAAGAATCTTTAAGTCAGGATATAGCAATAAGATTGAGGATGCAGATATGATAATCCTTGAAGATTATTGGAGTCCAGGCAAGGTTATTGATACTTACTATGATGTATTGACAAAGAAAGATATGGAGTACATAGAGAAGATGCCTGACCATGTAGGTCAAGCTGCTACAGACTCTATGGATAACATAGATGAAAGATATGGCTTTGTCAATAACCACATGATAGGAGATGAAATAAGTACAGAGGGATTCTTTTGGGACCCATTAGGAGGATATGATGGAGTTAATAACTCACTTCTTCCTTATGATGTTGCAGGAAACTTGAGAGTACTTAGAGTATATTGGAAGTCAAGGAGAAAGATTAAGAAGGTAAGAAGTTATGACCCTCAAACAGGTGAAGAAGTATTTAACTTCTACCCAGAAACTTATGTAATAGATAAGGATGCTGGAGAAGAGGAACAGGTATTCTACATCAATGAAGCATGGGAAGGTACTAAGATTGGTACTGATATTTATGTCAATATGAGACCAAGAGTAGTTCAGTACAATAGGCTAAGTAACCCTTCAAGATGTCACTTTGGAATTGTTGGCTCTATTTACAACCTTAATGACAATAGACCATTCAGTTTAGTAGACATGATGAAGCCATACAATTACTTGTATGATGCAATACATGATAGATTGAATAAACTGATAGCAAGAAACTGGGGTTCATTAGTTAGACTTGACTTTGCCAAAAAGCCTAAAGAATGGGATGTAGAGAAGTGGTTATACTATGCGAAGACAATGGGTCTTGCAGTAGAAGACAGCTTCAATGAGGGTAATGTAGGTGCAGCTACAGGTAAACTTGCAGGTGCATTAAACAATGCTTCCACTGGTGTAATTACAGCTTCTGATGGTAATCAGATACAGCAATACATTAATCTTCTTGAATTTATCAAGATGGAAATGGCAGAAGTTGCTGGTATTACCAAACAGAGAGAAGGTCAAGTAAGTAATAGAGAGACAGTAGGTGGAGTAGAGAGAAGCATGTTGCAGTCTTCTCACATTACAGAGTGGCTATTTGTAGTACATGAGGATGTCAAGAAGAGGGTATTAGAGTGCTTACTTGAAACAGCTAAGATAGCATTAAGAGGCAGAAGCAAGAAATTTCAATATATCTTATCAGATAACTCAATGAGAGTTATGGAGATAGATGGTGATGAATTTGCAGAAGCTGATTATGGTCTTGTAGTGGATAATAGCAATGGTGTTCAAGAATTAAACTCAAAACTTGATACTTTAGCTCAGGCAGCATTGCAGAACCAGACTCTATCATTCTCAACTATTATGAAGCTATTCAGTTCATCTTCACTTGCTGAAAAGCAGAGACTTGTTGAAAAGGATGAAAGAAGTATCCAAGAGAGACAAGCCCAAGCACAGCAACAACAGTTACAAGTAAAGCAGCAAGAGATAGAACAGAAGGCTCAAATGGAACAGGCTAAGATGCAGCAGGAAGATGCCCTTAACCAAAGAGATAATGAGACAAAGATTCTTATTGCACAGATGCAGGCTTACAGCAAGAATAGTGAAGATGATGGCATAATAGAGCCTGAATATTCACAAGAAGCTAAGGATAAACTGATGGAATCAATAAGACAATTTGATGAGAGAATTAAGCTTGATAGGGAAAGATTAGAGTTTGATAAAGATAAGGCAAGGTCTGATGCAAAACTTAAAGAAAAGCAGATAAACAAAACAACTCAAAAAATCAAATAAATGAGAAGATTTAGAGATATTGTAGAAGACATTAAAGCACCAAGTCTCCAAAGCCTATGGCTTGATAAAGGAGAATTGAAGTTCTTTGGAACTAAGGGATGGACTTCAATAGTAGGTGGAGGAGGTGAGGATAGGCAAGAGCTTGAGGAAAAGGTAGATAGCCTTGACAAGGAGATGGGCACTGCTAATGACAATATTAGAAAGTTGCAAAATGGCAAGCTCACTTGTCTGCAACTTCAGATTGGTAATAGTAATGAGGTAAAACAGTCTAACCTTAAAGCCTTATCAGCCATTGCTGGGTTCTTCTTCACAGAGCTTGACTATGGGTATGGTGTAGGTACATTCCAAGCAGGTGTAGGTGGCTTTGCCCATGTAGTGACTGCCTATGATAATGATGCCTACTATGACATTGCTGCTGATGGTTCTATATCAAAGAATAGCAACTATATCAGTCCTAATGAACCTTATACTGTTAATCTCACCTCAGAGCAAATAGATGTTACTCTTGATGATGTTACAGCAAGTAAGGTAGCTAATTGTGGTGAGATTATCATAACTGGAACTACTGGTGCTGTTACCTACACAAGAACAGCAGATTCTACATCTGCTGCTGTGTATTTCTCTGATGAGAGAAAGGATGGTAAGATAACAGTACTTACTTATACTGCAAGTACAAAGAAGATAACACCAGCTGTAATAAATCCTTATTTGCCTGCTGCATCTACCAGTGCAATAGGAGGAGTAAAGATGGTAAATGCTATAGAGGATATAGTAGCTAGCTCAGCCACTGCTGAATCTGTAGCCAACAAACTAAATGATGTATTAGCAGCATTAAGAACTGCTGGAATATTAAACACATAAGATATGGGAAAGATAAGACAATTAAGGGAAGACCAACTAATTAATGGTGGTTCACAGGAGCACATATATCCTATAACCCATACCAGGGCTGTCTACTCTAAAGATAGGAGAAATCTCCAAGATATAATAGAGAGTATAAGGGAGGGAAATTTCCTAAAAGATGGCTCTATCAAGACAAGACATCTTAATGACAAGGCTGTAACTACAAGTAAACTAGGTGATGGTTCTGTAACCACTCCTAAAATTTCCGATGGCAATGTAACTACAGGGAAGATTGCCAATGAGTCTATAACCACTCCTAAAATAGGAAGTAAGGCAGTTACTGTTGAAAAGCTTGGTGATGATTCTGTAGATAATAGAGTACTTGCAATAGATGCAGTAGAGACTGAGAATATTCTTGATAAAAGTGTAACTACTGATAAAATAGCAGACCATGATATAACCTCAGATAAAATGGCTGAGGATTCTGTACTTACTATGGCTATTAAGGATAAGAATGTTACAGAAGAAAAACTAGCTGATAGTGCAGTTACAACAAATAAATTGGGCAATAATGCAGTAACCACAGGAAAGATTGATAATAATGCAGTAACTAATGAGAAGATTGCTGATAACACATTAACACTTGATAAGTTTGATGATAACCTAAAAGATGCTATAGAGGCTGCTACAGGTCTCCCAAGTGATATTTTGGAGCAGTTTCAAAATCTATCTGAAAATATAGCAGACCTACAAGATTCTGTGTACCCAATCACACTGTCAATGAATATTGCATTTGGTGGTACTTATCACACTGTAAATTTCTCTGTCAGAAATAGAGGAGAGGCATTTGTAGGAGATACATTATCATTAACAAAGACTTTAGGAAGTGGTGCAGTGATAACTCTCACAAATATACCAACAGCAGGTGGCACTGTCCAGTCTCAGGTTGAAAGTAATAGGGAGATATTTAAGTTAGAGGTAGGAGCAAAGGGTCATACTGCAAAGAGTACTTCAGCTGCAAGATATATATGCTATGCTGGAGGTAATATGGAAGATACTATATCAGAGAAAGTAATCAATTCCTTAAAGACATATTCATCTACAAATGTGACATTTAACCCTACGGTAACTACGACTAATGGACAATATATATGGATTATAGTACCATCCTATCTGACTGTCAATAAAGTTACCTCACAGGGATTTAATGTAACATTGCAGCCTGCACAAAGTATTACAACTTCCTTAGGCTCATTTAAGGCTTATAGGACTACAAATACTCTTACTGCACAAACATGGAATTTAGTAATATCTTAAAAGAAATAATATGGCAATTAATTTAACTGACTCATTAAATGCTGCAACTACTAAAGGTAAGTTAGGGGATGCTAAACAAGTATATCTTAATGGAGATACTAAAAACTTGCAGCAAACTTATGAAGAGACAAGCACACATTTTGATACTCTTGATAATAGAAGTACTCAAATGGAAAAAGCTATACAAGATATATCAGCTACTGGAGGAGCATCAACAGCAAATGCTGTAAGCTATAATAATTCTACAAGCAAGTTAGAGGCTGTTACTGCTCAAGGAGCTATAGATGAAGTTAGTAGTATAGGTCACTTCGCAAAAAGAGGAGGAATTGTTAATATATCAACAAACTATAATTCTATAAACACTGCTGAAGTATTAACTTTAGCTCAAGCTATTGACAAGGTTCCATCAAAAGACAGAACTTTAGGATTTGTAGCAACCTTCTTGACAACAAATGGTTGGGTATTGTATCAATTCAATGGTGACTCCTTAACTGAGTGGTTAGACACATCAAATTGGGTATTGAGTGCCAAGTTTAATGATTTGACTGATTTGGAAAAGCAAATTTTCCAAACTTACTCTATAGACGGAGAATTTGTAAATCCACAGGGAAAAGTATTAAGTGACCCTATAAGACCATTCTGTAGAACTGACTACATTAATATCAAGTATGCTGATAGAATTGTAATAAGAGACGGATTTTCAAATCAATATTGCTGCACAGTAGCCTTCTATGATAAAAATAAAAAATTTATTGAAGGCATTATTAATCCTTTAAATAAGGAGGGTAAGTACTCTGGAGTAATAGAGTCTTCTAATTTTCCAGAAGGTACTGAGTATGTAATGGCAACATCCTATACTACCTATAGAGACAGGTCATTCATTACTGTATTACCAACAACCAAAGTTATTGACCTACTTAACCCTGCAATAAATTATGTAGTAGGCTCAATTCCTTCTGATTTTATGGAAACTGCTCCAGATATTAAGCAATATCTTACAGAAAGGGGGTGGATAAATAAGGATGGTTCTATATATAATGATGCTTCATGGGTCTACGGATACATTACTATACCAGCAAAAGCACTATCACTATCTTTATCTGGCTATAGTAGTAGCCCTGAGAATGCCCCTTGGATTGTGTTCTTAGGAGAGAACAATGATGTATTGAATCAGGTTCAATATCAAAAAAATCATTCTGTAAAATGCAACATACCGAATGGAGCAGTTAAGGTTGGTCTTAGTGTAAGGAAAGCATATTTGGATAAATTTAGATTTGAATTTAGGTCTAAATATACTATCATTACTAATGTAGAACAAAGCATTACTAATGTAGAACAAAGCATTACTCCAAAATACATACATGGGATTATTAACACAAGTGGAAAACTGGTGGATTATGATGATACAATAGTAGAAGAGTACTGTAGAACTGATTATCTATGGATAAAGAATACTGAATATATAAGGATAGTAGGAGCACATTCAAACCAGTACCTATCTTCTTATACATTCTATGATAATAACAAGAATGTACTTGAAACTCATGTAGGTGCTGTAGGTGAAAATGCTAGGCTTGATGATGTAATAATTATAGGTAAGAAAATACCAAAAGGAGCTTTCTATTTGACTGTTACTTCAAAATTATCATATACTGATAAGCAGGTATTTATTAAAAAGGCAGTATCAGAGGCAGTATCAGAGGCAGTATCAGAGGCAGCAGGGATAGCAGGGATAGCAGGGATAGATGTTGCACAAGCTATAGCTCCTGACACTATTTTGTCATCTAAAGATATTAAAAATGCCTTGACAGGAGTAGGGTGGGTTCAAGAGGGTGGAACAATCTATCCTGATGCAAGTTGGAGCAATGGTAAAGTGGAAATACCAAGTGGTACAAAATACCTAAAGATGTCCAAATGGGCTGAGACAAATGGTAATGTTCATTTGTTATTCTTGGATGATGGAGATTCTATTGTAGATAAAATCTCATTAGGCGTTCCTTATGTAGAAAGTATAATACCAAATAGAGCTACTAAAATTCATTTATCTGTTAAAAATAAATATAAAGACCAATTCAGATTTGGATTTTTCTATTCAGAAAGCCCATCATCTATACAACATGATGTATCATCTATACAACATGATGTATCATCTATACAA
>ERZ1026903.25-NODE-25-length-101861-cov-37.697071_pt1 | contig 101861 bp, 83 predicted proteins | sample MGYA00380180_ERZ1026903 | MGnify/ENA primary metagenome ERZ1026903 (study PRJEB33269, sample SAMEA4719816) | human gut metagenome | biome: human-associated habitat; feature: organic feature; material: feces | place: Cameroon | collected 2013-10 ... | reverse complement strand
AAGCCATAATCTGACGGAGATTGCCGCCGTGACAGATGTCCTTATTTTCATTCGTAGCGGGAAAATCATCAAGATCGTAAAAAATGACTATAACGAAAAAGAACTGGAAGCTGTCACTTATGAACGAGAAACAAAGTCTGTCGCATTTCAAGGGAAGATCATTGTGCTGGAAAGCCTCACGCCGGTACTTCCCCCGAAGGAGAAAGCACAGCGCAAAAAAGAAATTGAGCGTTGTCTTTATGAGGTGTTCCGCAAATATGGAGACAGATTTCCCTAATCATTCGCAACATTGTTGTCCGGGGCTGCTGATGGTATAATATAGTTGTAAGGTTGGTAGCTCCATTCCAACAAGGAAAGGAGCCCAATATGGAATTTATCAGAGAAGATTGTATTTACGCAAGACAGTCAGTAGACCGCAAGGACAGTATCAGCATTGAAAGTCAGATCGACTTTTGCAAGTATGAATTGAAAGGTGGGAGCTGCCGGGTATTCAAGGACAAAGGCTATTCCGGTAAGAACACGGACAGGCCGGAGTTTCAAAAGCTGCTGGGCGAGATCCGCAAGGGAAAGGTTCGGCGGGTCATCGTATACAAACTGGACCGTATAAGCCGCTCTATTCTGGACTTTGCAACGATGATGGAGCTGTTTCAAGAGTACGATGTGGAGTTTGTATCCTCCACAGAAAAGTTTGATACTTCGACCCCGATGGGCCGGGCCATGCTGAATATCTGCATTGTATTCGCCCAGCTTGAACGTGAAACAATTCAGAAGCGTGTTACAGACGCCTACTATTCCCGGTGCCTGAAAGGCTTTCACATGAGCGGGCAGGCACCATACGGTTATCAGTTAGAGCCTACTGTGGTAGAGGGTATCCGCACAAAGAAAATGGTTGCCGACCCCGTAGCCGCCGACCATGTTCGGCTGATGTTTGAAATGTACGCTGAACCGGAAACCTCTTTCGGAGATATTACCCGATACTTCGAGGAACATGATATAAAAATTTATGGCAAATCCATGTTCCGTACATTTCTTTCCCAGCTTTTAAGAAACCCCGTTTACGCACAGGCCGATTTGGAGCTGTACGAATTTTTCAAGAGCCAGGGCGCAGCGATTGTCAATGATGCTTCCGACTTTGCCGGGACAAACGGCTGCTACCATCTCCCGCACAGCCTCAACATAGGGAACATTCTCGACGTCGATCAGATACTTCAGCGCCGTGCGCCCGCGCAGGCCGATGCAGTGCCAGCACCAAAGGCTGTCTTTGCTGATGGTCAGCGAGCTGTGTACCTTGTGGCGGTATTCCTTACCCACGAGCTTCAGGTTGCTAGGCTCAACGAGTTTGAAGTAGGTCAGCAGGTCCAGCTCCTTCGCCCGTGCGATTTCTTCCTTCGTCACTCCGGCCATACTCTACACCCCGTATTCTGTTTTTCAATCTGTTTTCTGTATCGTTCTAATCAGTCTAATTACTATCAGTCTTATTTGCGTGTGATAATCACATCTCCAGAAGTGTGAAAATCACACTTCAAGAAATGTGATTTTCACACTTCTGGATTTATGACGAAACAGCAAAGTTTTTCACGTAAATCAAGCTGGGCTTTCCCAGTCCCTGGCGCTTGCGCTCAATCAGACCTGCATCTTTTTCCAGCTCGAGCATCAGGCGGCAGGCCTTCTGGTTGGCACAACTCAGGGCCTCCATGATTTCCTCGGTGGTGAAGATGATGTAGACCCTGCTCTGTTCATCCAGCCAGTGATTCTTGACCGACAGACTCATGCGGTCCAGCAGGATACCGTACAGGACCTTTGCATCGGTAGACAGCGGTTTGAACTGCGGGTCTGTGAACAGCACCTTGGGGATGCGATAGAATGAGAACTGCTCGGCCTGACTCCCGTAAAAGTAGTCAAATTGCATGGTTGCTTCTCCAAAAAGCGCGCACTCGAATAAGCTTGACAGAATACCGTGCTTTTGGCATCCTAACCGGGCCTTATAAATAAGGTTGTGTGTGGCATTTTACCGTTCCTGCTCCTGCTGGGTCTGGGTATGCTCGTGGGCATGGCCCCAGGTTTTCAGCAGAGAGAAAATCGTGTTCTGCATCTGCTCGGGCGTATAGCCGGGCGGAAAGAACCGCTGCACGTCAGATTGATTCAAGAAAAACTTCTGACGTTGATTGGGCTTCTGCTCGGTGAGCAGGGTGTGCAGGTAGTGCTCCGTCAGCGTGCCGCTCTGGCTCATCTCTTTAAGTCGGCGGGACTGCACCAGAGAAGGCGTGGCCTCGCAAAGCTCCATCTCTGCTTGAAGCCACTGCTGGTGCTCCGGCGTCATGTAGGAGATCTCTACCGCTGGGTTGAACGCCATGCGGGATTCATCGACCATTTGCAGGATGGGGGAGATGAGATAGGTCAGGCGGATGTAGCGCTTGATTTGGTTCCGGCTTTCTCCAACCTGTTCAGCCAAAACCTCACTGCTCAACTTCGGCCCAACTTGGGCCGAAGTTACTCGGCCCTGATGCTTCATCGCATCCATCTTCATTTTGTACGCAAACGCCTTCTCACTCGGCAGCACATGCTCCCGCTGAATATTGCTGTTCACCATTAAAATAGTGGCTTCATCATCCGTCAGCTCCTGCACGCGGACCGGCACCTTCTCAATACTCAGTTCCCGGCAGGCCTCGCAGCGGCGGTGTCCGCTGATGATTTCATAGCCGCCCTCGGGCCTGCTGCGCACGATCAGCGGAACAATAACGCCGCTTTCCCGGATGCTGTCCACCAACTCATTCATCTCCATATCCTTGCGGACATGGAACGGATGTTTGGCAAAGGTGTGCAGCAGCGCAGGGGAGACGTTCAATTCCAGGCTATTCGGCATGATTTATCCCTTCTTTCCTTCCTTTATCAGTCATAAAACAAAATATATTTATAAAATTCGTACATTTCTATTGACATTCTCGGTGCAGTCAGTTATAATAATCAAGCTGATTCGAGACAGCCCGGTTGACCGGGTGTAGCGCAGTTTGGTAGCGCGCTTGAATGGGGTTCAAGAGGCCGTGAGTTCGACTCTCGCCACTCGGACCAAAGATGGCTGTCAGAAACAGCAAAAGCCGAGTCCTTTTGGGCTCGGCTTTTTTGTATATATAGATTTGCTCCAGCAGTAGGGGCCGGACATGCCCGGCCCGCCACGTAAAAACAATCACCCCCTAACGGGTTACTGCCATAACGTAAAGGCACTTGCCCGTCAACAAGTTATTACCGCAAACCCGCGGGCCGGGCATGCCCGGCCCCTACAACGCAGCAAAAAACAAAAAGCCGCTTACCTCAAACGAGATAAGCGGCTTTTGGCAGGGGTAGAAGGATTCGAACCCTCGGCACGCGGTTTTGGAGACCGCTGCTCTACCAACTGAGCTATGCCCCTATACTAATGATGCCCACAATGCGTATCTTGCACTGTGGGCATCAGCGCTGGAGCTGCTAAGCAGATTTGAACTGCTGACCTCATCCTTACCAAGGATGCGCTCTACCAACTGAGCTATAGCAGCGTATGGCGACCCGAATCAGGCTCGAACTGACGACCTCTAGCGTGACAGGCTAGCGTTCTAACCAACTGAACTACCGGGCCATACCCAGCTTTGTGCGCTGCCGTGGCAGCTGCAACGTTGTTAATTATAGCGGCTGACACGCAAAATGTCAACACTTTTTTTGATATTTTTTACCGATTTTTTCGATTTGTTTCGGTTTCGATAAAATACAGCGCAGTTGCGTAAAAACCTAAAAAACATTGCATTACGGGGCAGGGCGTGGTATGATAGATTATATCAGAGCTTCGGGCGGAAGAACTGCAGCTCCTCGCCGCGATGTATCCGCTGCAGACCGGCCCAGTGCCGCGTGACCATGATAACGGCATTCAGGGCCAGTACAGCACCGGCCTCGGTGCCGTATTGCAGCCAGCCCACCGGCACAGCCAGCGCGGCAATCAGCACCGCGCCTACCGGCAGATAGCCGGTCAGCATCACAGCCACGCCGCCCGCCAGACAGCACAGCACACCGGTGACGGGCAGGTACAGCATGAGCCACGCGCAGGTGACGGCCACGCCCTTGCCGCCCCGGCCCTTGTACCAAATCGGCCAGTTGTGCCCGAGCACCGCGCCAAGCCCGCCGTACAGCAGAGAGGTAGGCCCCAGCTCCGGCGCAAGCTGGTGGCAGAACCAGCAGGCCACCGCAGTCTTGATGACGTCGCCCGCCAGAACCAGCAGCCCGGCCTTTTTACCAAGATGTGTCGCAATATTCGCCATGCCGGGGTTGCCGGTGCCAATATCCCGCGCACTGACGCCCGCCGTGCACCGCGCCACGACCTCCGCTGTCAAAAAACCGCCGAGCAGATACCCCGCCAGCAGGCAAAGTCCCCGCAAAAATAGTGCCATACGCCTGCCCCTCCTTTTCCTTACAGTATGGGTGCGCCGCGCCCGATTTAACCATGTCAGAGGAAGTATATTATGGAACTGCAAGCATTGCAACAGGAATGCCTGGCCTGCCGCCGCTGCGGCCTGTGCGAGACGCGCCACAGCGTCGTCTTTGGCCAGGGTGCCGCACACGCCGAGGTCATGCTCGTAGGCGAGGGCCCCGGTGCCAACGAGGACGAGCAGGGTCTTCCCTTTGTGGGCAAGAGCGGCCAGCTGCTGGACCACTATCTGGAGGCCGTCGACTTGAGCCGTGACAAAAACGTCTATATTGCCAATATCGTCAAATGCCGCCCGCCGCAGAACCGCGATCCGCTGCCGGAAGAATCCGCCGCGTGCATGCCTTGGCTGCGCCAGCAATTTCAGCTGATCCGTCCCAAAATCGTTGTCTGTCTGGGCCGCGTGGCCGCGCAGCGGATGCTCGACCCGGGCTTCTCGATTTCCCGCGACCACGGTAAATTTTTCGACAAGCAGGGCACACTGTTCATGGCGACCTACCACCCCGCAGCGCTGCTGCGCTACCCAGACAACAAGCCCGCTGTCTTTGGCGACTTTATGGCCCTGCGGCAGAAAATCACAGAGGTCTGCGACCATACCTATTAAAAATATACCACCGGATGCAAGGAGGGAAGCGGCATGGAGCCTGAAGCGTTGGCACTGACGCTGCCCATACGGCGTCTGGTGGAGTTTTTATTGCGCACCGGCAGCATTGACAGTCGCTTTACCGGCTTTGACCGTGCGCTGGAGGGCGCACGCCTGCACCGCAAATTGCAGCGTGCCGCCGTAAAAGAGTACCCGGATTACCAGGCAGAGGCGGCGTTGAAGCAGGACTACGCCTGTGCCCAAATCACCTACACGCTGGAGGGCCGTGCCGACGGTATTTTTACCGATACTGACGGCATGCCGACCATTGATGAGATCAAAACCACAACTCTGCCGCCCGAGCTCATCACCGGTGAGCAAAGCCCGGAGCACTGGGCACAGGCGCAGATCTATGCGGCCATCTACGCGCGGCAGAACGGCCTGCCCGCTATGCGGGTGCGGCTGACCTACTTTCAGGTCGATGAGGAACTGGAATTTCGTTTCAGTCATGACTACACCGCCGACGCGCTGGACGCCGTTGTGACCGACCTGCTGACGCAGTACGCGCCGTGGGCCAAGCGTGCCGCCGAGTGGCAGCGCATCAGCCGCGCGTCACTGGCGGCGCTGCAATTTCCGTTTCCCGGCTATCGTCCGGGCCAGCGGGCCATGATCGGCGCGGTGTACAAGATTTGCACCGAGGGCGGGCAGCTGCTCTGCCAGGCACCCACCGGCATCGGCAAGACGATGAGCGTGCTGTTCCCGGCGTTAAAGGCTGTGGGGCAGGGCGGCCCCGTCTTTTACCTGACAGCCCGCGGCACGACCCGTGCGGCAGCGGAGAACGCGCTGGCGCTGCTGCGGGCGTCCGACGCCCATTTAAAGCTGCGCAGCGTAACGCTGACCGCCAAGGACAAAATCTGTATGCAGGATCGGCGCGAGTGTACGCCCGAGGCATGCCCCTATGCCAAAGGCTACTATGATCGCGTCAGGACGGCGCTGTGGGATGCGCTGGACACCCACGCTCTGACCGCTGACGCCCTCCAGATGCTGGCTCGCAGACATAAGGTCTGTCCGTTTGAGCTTGGGCTGGATCTAAGCCTGTGGTGTGATGTAGTCATCGGGGACTACAACTACCTGTTTGACCCCGTCGTGCACTTGGAACGCTTTTTTGACACAGCGGGGGACTATCTGTTTCTGCTCGATGAGGCACATAATCTTCCGGACCGCGCCCGGGGCATGCACAGTGCCGTCCTTGCCAAAAGCGCCTTCTACGACGCCAAAAAGCGGCTGGGCAAGGGCAAAAGCAGCCTGAAAAACGCACTGACAAAGGTCAACGACATCTTCATCGAGTGGCGGCACCGCTGCGAGGAAGCGCCCGGCGACAGCCGCTTTGGCCGCACGTTCTTTGAAAAGCCCCGCGCCGATGCGCTTGACCGCGCACTGACAAGGCTCTGCGAGCCGCTGGAAATCTGGCTTGACGAGCACCGCGACCCCGACGAGACCCACGAGGCACTGCTGCAATTATACTTTGACATCCGCGCCTGGCTGCGCGTGGCGGACACGTTCGACGATCACTTTGTACTGCAAATCTCTGTCCACGGCAGTGAGGTCCGTGCCGCAATGCTCTGCCTGGACCCGAGTGACTTTCTGGCGGCGGACTTTGCCAAGGGCCGCGCGGCGGTGCTGTTCAGCGCGACGCTGGCTCCGGCAGGCTATTACAGAGATCTGTGCGGTCTGCCCGATGCCCGCGCTGTAGCGCTGCGCAGCCCGTTTGATACGGAGCATCTGGGCCTGTGGTGCGCCCGCCACGTCAGCACCCGCTACAAGGACCGCGCGGACAGCATTACCAAGGTCGCTGACCTGCTGGCCGTGATGTCCGGGGCGAGGACCGGGCACTATCTGGCGTTTTTCCCGAGCTACAGCTATTTACAGCAGGTGTGGGAGGATTTCACCGCCCGCTATCCGAACCAGCCGACCCTCTGTCAGGAAAGCGCCATGGACGAGGGAAAACGCGCGGAGTTTCTGGCACAGTTTCAGAAATCCGACGGCAGATCGCTGTTGGGCTTTGCGGTGCTGGGCGGCGTTTTTGGCGAGGGCGTCGATCTGACGGGGGAGGGCCTCATCGGTGCAGCCATCGTCAGCCCGGGCCTGCCGCAGGTCGGTCCGAGGCAGGAGCAGCTGCGCGATTACTTTGAGCAGACGCGCGGCTCCGGCTTTGACTATGCCTACCGCTTCCCCGGCATGAACAAGGTTTTGCAGGCGGCAGGCCGGGTCATCCGCACGCCGGAGGACCGCGGCGTTGTCCTGCTCATTGATGACCGGTTCCTGGCCCCCGACACCCGCCGCCTGATGCCGCCGCACTGGGAGCAGCTGCGGGTCGTGGAAAGCGCCGAGACGCTGGCCGGGGAGCTGGAACGGTTCTGGGGCAGAGGGGCTTCTCCTGAGGGGGAAGCAGTCAGCGGCTCCGCCCGCTGACTGATGAGGGCGGTACTTGCTTATGCCGCCCGCTAATGAACGGTTGCGCAGACTCGCACCTCAGCCGGCCCTGCGGGGCCACCGTCTCCCGAAGGGGAAGGCTTTAGGCTTATTTGCCCCAAAAATCGCAAAATTTGCATAATTTATTCTCTTGCATTTACAGGCGTGCGTGCTATAATACAATCCGCACGAAATTATGCACGTATATAATAGGGTAGGGAAAATCATGACAAAAGACCTTACGAGCGGCAGTCCGCTCAAAGTTATTCTCCTGTTCACCTTGCCGCTGGTGCTGGGCAACCTGTTCCAGCAGTTCTATGCGCTGGCGGATACCATCATCGTGGGCCGGTTCTGCGGTGTCAGTGCGCTGGCCTCTGTCGGCGCTACCGGCTCGGTCAACTATCTGATTTTGGGTTTCGTCATCGGCGTCTGCAACGGCTTTGCAATTCCCATTGCACAGCTGTTCGGCGCGCGGGACTATAAGGATCTGCGCCGCCATGTCGCCAACGCTGCCTGGCTCTGCATGGCGGCCAGTGTAGTGCTGACCATCAGCACCGTTGCGCTGACTCGCCCGATGATGCAGCTGATGCAGACGCCCGACGACATCATTGACGGCGCGGTCATCTACATTGGCTGGATCTTTGCGGGCATCCCGTTCATCTTTCTGTACAATATGGTGGCGGCCATCATGCGCGCACTGGGCGACAGCAAGACGCCGCTTTACTTTCTGATTTTGACCAGCGCACTGAACATCGGTCTTGACCTTCTGTTTATCGTGCCGTTCCATTTCGGCGTGTTCGGCGCGGCGCTGGCAACCGACATTTCGCAGGTCATCTCCGGCGTGTTGAGCTTTATATATCTCCGCCGCAAGTTCGACGTGCTGAAAATGGAAAAGGACGATCTGGCCTTCTCGAAAAAGGCCAGCATACGTCTGCTGGGCATCGGTGTTCCGATGGGCCTGCAGTGCAGCATCACGGCCATTGGCAGCGTCATCATGCAGTGGGCGGTCAATGTGCTGGGCAGCACCGCCGTTGCCGCCGTCACCGCAGCAGGCAAGACCCAGAGTCTGCTGACTGTTCCGATGGAGAGCGTTGGCACGGCCATGGCAACCTACGCCGGGCAAAACCTCGGCGCATCCCGGATGGATCGTGTGCGGCAGGGCGTCAACAGCGCAATGCTCATTATTTTGATTTATGGCGTCGGCTCGGCGCTGATCCTGCACTTTACCGACGTGCAGATCATGTCGCTGTTCCTTGACACAGCCAAGGAGATCGACATCGTTGCCATGGGCCGCGAGTATCTGTTCTGGAACAGCGTGTTCTTTGTGCCGCTGGGTGCGCTGATCGTCTGGCGCTACTCCATCCAGGGGCTCGGCTTCTCGTCACTCGCTATGCTGGCCGGTGTGGCCGAGATGGTCGCCCGCACGGCGGTGGCAATTGTACTGGTCCCGATTCTGGGATACTTCGGCGCGGAGCTGTCCAATCCCGCCGCATGGATCGCGGCCTGCCTGTTCCTGTACCCTGCGTACCGCTGGACCTGCCGCCAACTGGACAACCGCCTGCTGGCCGCCAAGCTCCACATTCAGGGCGACCACGCGGAGACTGTGCTGTAAATAGGATAAAAGACCGTTCCGGTTCTGGAACGGTCTTTTTCATTTTGGCTGCGCAGTAGGGGCGGGGCATGCCCCGTCCGCAGCCTTCCCAGTAGCATATGCTTGCCATACAGCCGCGGGCCGGACATGTCCGGCCCCTACAGCGCTATTTTTCCCAAAGCCTCTTGCCGTCGCCTTACAAACCGTATATAATAAGCCTATACGAAGCATATAAAGGGAAAGGAAAGACAATCATGCCGCAGAAAAAGCCGTTTATCACCCTTGCCCAGGCGAAGGAGATCGCCGCCGATATTCCCACCCCGTTCCACCTTTACGATGAAAAGGGTATCCGGGAAAACGCCCGCAGGGTCAACGCTGCGTTCAGTTGGAACAAGGGCTTTAAAGAATATTTCGCCGTAAAGGCAACGCCCAACCCCTACCTGCTGAAGATTCTGCAGGAGGAGGGCTGCGGCGTCGACTGCTCCAGCTATACTGAGCTGCTGATGAGCGAGGCCTGCGGCTTCAAGGGCAGCGACATCATGTTTTCCTCCAACGACACCCCGGCGCAGGATATGAAGAAGGCCTACGACCTCGGCGCGTACATCAATCTGGATGATCTGACCCATGTCGAATTTCTCGAGAAGGTTGCTGGTGTGCCCAAGACCGTATGCTGCCGCTACAATCCGGGCGGTGTGTTTGAATTGGGCAACGGTATCATGGACAACCCCGGTGATGCCAAGTACGGCATGAGCGAGGACCAAATGGCCGAGGCATACACAAAACTGATGGCTGCCGGTGCCGAGGAGTTCGGTATCCACTCCTTCCTGGCCAGCAACACCGTCACCGATGACTATTACCCGAAGCTGGCCGGTGTCCTGTTTGAGCTGGCCGTCCGCCTGCACAAGCGCACCGGCGCAAAAATCAAGTTCATCAACCTTTCGGGCGGCGTCGGCATTGCCTACCGCCCCGACCAGCGCAGCAACGACATTGCCGCCATCGGCGAGGGCGTGCGCAAGAAGTTTGAGGAGATTCTGGTGCCCGCCGGCATGGGTGATGTCGCCATCTTCACCGAGATGGGCCGCTTCATGCTGGCACCCTACGGCGCACTTGTCACCACCGTGCTGCACCAGAAGCATATTTACAAGGAGTACATCGGCGTTGACGCCTGCGCGGCCAACCTGATGCGCCCTGCCATGTACGGCTCCTACCATCACATCACGGTGCTGGGCAAGGAGGACACCCCCTGCGACCACAAGTACGACGTCACCGGCGGTCTGTGTGAGAACAATGACAAGTTCGCCATTGACCGTATGCTGCCGGAAATCGACATCGGCGACATTGTCTACATCCATGACACCGGCGCACACGGCTTCTCGATGGGCTACAATTACAACGGCAAGCTGCGCAGTGCCGAGGTCCTGCTGAAGGAGGACGGCTCCCACCAGCTCATCCGCCGCGCCGAGACGCCGGAGGACTACTTTGCAACGTTTGATTTCAGCCCCTTCTTCAAAAAATAATTCCGGGAGGACACCCCATTGTTTGAATTCCTTTTTGTTATCGGCATCGTGCTGGCGTTTTACGGCTACTCCGCAATGAAGAACCCCAATGTCTGGGGTGACCAAGGCCGCGACGAGATCAAACCAGAAAACTGGAACGGCTATGTGGTGCACAACGGCCAGTTCATGATGTACGCCGGGTTCTTTCTGGCTGCGCTGGCCGCACTGGATGTGATTTTTGACTTTGCTGGCTGGCTGTACATCCTGATCCTGCTGGGCGGTCTGGCCATGATCTTCTATCCGCTCGCCCATTGGATGCACGAAAAAGAGGGTAAATGGTGGCCCTGGCCGAAGCATAAAAAGAAAAAGTGAAACTCTCAAAAGCCTTCCCCCTCGGGGGAAGGTGGCCCCGCAGGGTCGGATGAGGGCAAGGCGTATCTGACTACTCAAAAACGGGTCATTGCCACAAGCTTTGCCCTCATCAGTCAGTGGTCGGAGCCACTGACAGCTTCCCCCGTGGGGGAAGCCAACGCAAACAAAAATGCCTGTGCAGGCTTCAAACCTGCACAGGCATTTTTGCTGTCGTAAGATTTATTCCGCCGTATCCGCCAGCATCTCCGCCACTTCTGCCTTGGTAAACTCGCCCAGCGGCAGCACCAGCTTAGCCAGCACTTCCTGCGGCAGACCTGCCAGCGCGGCACTCTGGTCTGCCTCGGCGTCCGCAGCGGGCAGCAGATGAGAAAGCCCCTCGCCGTCCACCTCGATGCGGGCATAGTGCCCGGTGGCAATGAACGCGCAGTCCAACTCGGCGGCTTTGTCGGCCAGCAGCTGCAAAAGCCCGGCTGGCGTGACTTCGTGTTCAGCCGTGAATGTCTGCACCGCAAAGCCCTGCTGCCGCAGAATGCGCATGGCTGCGGCGGCGTCACTGCCGCTGTTCAATCCCAGCAGGACCTTATCCTGCTTTTCAAATGTGTTAAAACCGTCCATGTTTCTCTCCTTATGCCAAGGTCAGGCCTGACGCCCGCCGTATTTCTTGCTTTGCTCCACAGCCATGCGGTCACAGCGTTCGTTTTCGGGATGGCCGGCGTGGCCCTTCAGCCAGTGATAGGTGATTTCATGCTTCTCGCTCTCGGCCAGCAGCGGGGCCCACAGATCCGGGTTCAGGGCGGGGGATTTGTCTGCTTTCTTCCAGCCGCGGGCGCGCCACCCCCTGGCCCAGCCTTTTTGCAGGCTGTCAATGACGTATTTGCTGTCGCTGTACAGGTCAATGGCGCAGGGCTCCTTGAGCTGGCGCAGCGCCTCCAGCAGGGCGGTCATCTCCATGCGGTTGTTGGTCGTGTTGGCCTCGCCGCCGGAAAGCTCCTTCTCGTACACCTTCTGCGCCGTGCGGAACCGCAGGATCGCGCCCCAGCCGCCCGGGCCGGGGTTGCCGCTGCAGGCACCATCGGTATAAATTTCAATATGCTTCATGCGTTGTACTCCGTATTTTGGTCTATAATACTACTATTATAGCAAGCCGGGCTTCATAAGGCAAGATATTTGACATAGACGCCATTTCCGATTATAATAGAGTGTAATTGCATTGTGTGTTTTATCGGGCCTGGCCGCGTCTTTTCAGGCGGGCTTTCCGCGCCCATTCCATTAGGCATAGGAGCATCCGCTCTTAAAATACATAGATCGCAACCGCTTTTGAGGGATTCCGGTACCTGCAGATGGCAGGCACCAGCCCGGAAATACGACGATTCGGAGGTTTTCGATGGAAGAGTTCAAGCCAAAACGTAAAAATACCGCACAGCCTGCCCAGAACGGCCAGAGTGCGCCCCATACCCGCAAGCCGCGCACACCCAAGCCCCAGGGGGAGAACGCTGCCAACGCGCAGCACAAACCCCGCCGCCCGCGCCCCGCGCCCCCGGCCACTGCCGAGCAGAACGCCGCCGCGCAGAGCATCCCGGCTCCGCGTCCGCGCCGCCCGCGCCAGAATCAGAACAGCGCTGCACCCCAGAACGGTCAGGCTGCCGCACCGCGCCCCCAGGGCCAGCGCCGCGGACGCCGTCCAAAGAGCCCGGAGCATCTTGAGATGACCACCCCGGCCATCCCGATGCACATCTGCCCGCTGGGCGGCCTCGGCGAGGTCGGCAAGAACATTACGCTGTATGAGTGCCAGGGCGACATGATCCTCGTTGACTGTGGCCTTGTGTTCCCGGATGCCGATATGTTCGGTGTCGATCTGGTCATCCCGGACTTCACCTACGTGCTCGAGAACAGGGACCGCATCAAGGGCCTGTTCATCACCCACGGTCACGAGGACCACATCGGCAGTCTGCCGTACCTGCTCAAAAAATTCAATGTGCCGATCTACGCCGCCAAGCTGACGATTGGTCTTATCAAGAACAAGCTCGAGGAGCACGGCCTTGCGTCCAGCGCGATCTTCCATGAGATCCGCCCGCGCCAGAAGGTCACGCTCGGTTGCTTCACCGTTGATCCGATCCACGTCAACCACTCCATCCCGGACTCGCTGGCCTTCGCCATCGACTGCCCGGCGGGCGTGGTCATCCACACCGGCGACTTCAAGGTCGACTACACGCCGCTGTCCGGCGACGCCGTGACCGACCTGCCCACGATTGCCGAGTATGGCCGCAAGGGTGTGCTGGCGCTGCTGGCAGATTCCACCAACGCAGAGCGCCCGGGCTTCACCGCCACTGAACAGACCGTCGCCGAAGGCGTGCGCCGCCTGTTCGCCAAGGCCGGTAAGCGCCGCATCATCGTGGCAACGTTCGCCTCCAACATCTACCGCGTGCAGCAGATCATCGACCTGGCGATTGAGTCGGGCCGCAAGGTCGCCGTCAGTGGGCGCAGCATGGTCTCCAACACCGAGATGGCCCGCGAGCTGGGCTACCTGCACGCGCCGGATAATGTGCTTATCACGATTGACGAAATCAATAAATACCCGCCGGAGAAGGTCGTGCTCATCACCACCGGCAGCCAGGGCGAGCCGCTGAGCGCACTGTCCCGCATGGCGCAGGCCAGCCACCGTCAGGTGCGCGTCGGCCCCAATGACTTCATCATCATCTCGGCCCGCCCGATCCCCGGCAATGAAAAGACCGTCACCAAGGTCGTCAACGGCCTGCTGACCCTTGGGGCCGAGGTCATCTACGAAAATATGTACGACACCCACGTGTCCGGCCATGCCTGCCAGGAGGAGCAGAAGCTCATGCTGACGCTGGCCCACCCGCAGTTCTTCCTGCCCGTGCACGGTGAGTTCAAGCAGCTCAAGCGCCACGCCGAGACCGCGGAGCATCTGGGCTATATCCCGAAGCAGAATATCTATATCGCCGAGAACGGCCAGAACATCCGCCTTTCCGCGGATGGCATGACCGTTGAGAACACTGTTACGGCGGGCGCTGTGATGGTCGACGGCTACGGCGTCGGCGATGTAGGCAACGTGGTCCTGCGGGACCGCCACCACCTGTCGGAGGACGGCATCATCATTGTGACCGCCGCCATCGACGGCAGCAACGGACAGGTCCTCTCCGGTCCCGATCTCGTCAGCCGCGGCTTTGTCTACGTGCGTGAGAGTGAGGAACTGATGGAGGGAGCCCGCACCCAGGTGGAGATGGCCCTGGATCGCAGCCTGGCCGACAACCTGCACGACTGGGCAAGCGTCAAAGCCCGCGTGCGCGAGGCGCTGTCGAGCTATATCTACCGCCGCACCAAGCGCAGCCCCATGATCCTGCCAATTCTGCTGGAAGTGTAATTGTTTTCCTGAACAGGGGAGTGTACGATGAAACACAAGGATGGATTGGATATTGCCGCCCTGCTGCTTTTGCTGCTGGTCGCCATCGCCGCGATGGTCGTGCCGGTGGCCCTGACGCAGCCTGCCCTGCTGGCCGTGCCTGCGGTGCTGGTACTGATCGCGCTCTGTGTAGTGCTCTACCAGCGCCGCCGCCTGCGCGCGTTTCTGGCCAGGCAGCTTTGCAGCACCGATTTTGAGAACAGCCGTATCCAGTACAGCCTGGCAAATCTGCCCATCCCCACGGTGCTTGTCAATGACGGGCGCATTTTGTGGTACAACCAGTATTTCAGGCAGGATGTGCTGAACGATTACGACGCGGTGACCCGCCCGGTGAATCGCGTTCTGCCGGAACTGGATCTGGCTGTCTGCTCCCGCCCGCACGGGCAGGACCTGAAAGTGGGGGAGCGCCGCTTTACGGCCTATGCAGGCTCAGCCAAGGGCAGCCGCGGGGCCAGCCTTGTGTATCTCATCAATGATACGCTTTATAAAGAAACGCTCGACGAGTACAACGAGAGCCGCCCGGCCTGTCTCATCATCGTCATTGACAGCTATGACGAGCTGTTTGACGATATGAAGGACAGTGAGCAGGCCAAGGAGCTGGAGGCTATCAACAGTCTGCTGGAAGAGTATATCGGGCGCAGCACCGGCTTTTTGCGCAAGGTCACGAACAGCCGCTACATCGCAGTGGTGGAAGAGCGTGACGTCCGCTGGATGCTGGCGGAGCGCTTTGACATCCTCGATAAGGTCCGTGCGCTGCATCCCGGCGGGCTGACGACGCTGTCCATCGGTGTCGGCCACGGCGGAAAGACCCTGCAGGAATGCCACCAGATGGCACGCGAGAGCATCGACATTGCTCTGGGCCGCGGCGGCGACCAGGCCGCCGTTAAGACCGTTGACGGCTTTGAGTTCTACGGCGGTATCTCCCACGGCGTCGAGAAGCGCAGCCACGTCCGCAGCCGCATTATTGCCAACGCGCTGTGCGACCTCATCAAGCGCAGCGACAGCGTTATCATCATGGGACACCGCATGAGTGACCTCGACGCCGTCGGCTCCGCCATCGGCGTGCTGCGCATCTGCAAAATGTGCGATGTGCCCGCGGTCATCGCCATCAACAGCGAGGCTACGCTCGCCGGGCCGCTGCTCAAGACTTTTCTTGATGCAGGCGAGGGCCACGACTTTATCGCACCCGATCAGACGCTCGACGTCATCACGCCGAACACGCTGCTGATCGTCGTCGATACCTACCAGAAGCGCCTGCTGGAAAGCCAGCAGATCTACGAAAAGTGCAAGCGCGTCGTCGTCATCGACCATCACCGCATGGCGGTGGGCCACATCGACAACCCGACGCTGATCTACCATGAGCCCTATGCGTCCAGCGCCAGCGAGCTGGTGTGTGAGCTTCTGCAGTTCATGCCGAAGGAAAACAACATCACCCCGCTGGAGGCCCAGGCACTTTTGGCCGGCATCATGCTGGACACCCGCAGCTTTGCGCTGCATGTCGGCGTGCGCACCTTTGAGGCTGCCGCCTGGCTGCGCAGCCGCGGTGCCCAGACGGCTGACACCAAGCTGCTGTTCAACACCTCAAAAGAGGAGTACGAGGCCCGCGCCCACATTGTGGAGGCGGCCTACATATACAAGGGCTGTGCCATTGCCCTGTCGGGCGAGCTTGAGGCTGGTATGAACGTTGTGCTGCCGATGGCGGCCAACGATCTGCTGACCATCAACGGCGTCGACGCCAGCTTTGTGGCAGTCGCCAAAAATGACGGCGTCAATATCTCGGCGCGCAGCATGGGCGCGCTGAACGTGCAGGTCATTCTGGAGCCGCTGGGCGGCGGCGGCCATCTGATGATGGCGGGTGCTCAGCTCCAGAACTGCACGCTGCAGGATGCGGAGCGCCGCATCCGTGAACAAATCGACCTTTACCGCGCGGCGCAAAAGGAAAATACTGCGCGGTAATTGTGATAAAAATTTTGGGAGGGAAACCCTTATGAAGATCATTCTCAAACAGGACGTCAAGACCATCGGCAAAAAAGACGAGATCCACGAGGTTTCGGACGGCTACGCCCGCAACTTCCTGTTCCCGCGCAACCTGGCAGCCCCCGCGGATGCCGCAGCGCTGAACCAGGCCCGCACCAAGAGCGAGGCCAAGGCCCACCACGAGGCCGAGGCACGCGCCGCCGCAGAGGAGCTGGCCGCCAAGATCAAGGGTCAGGTCGTGACAGCCAAGGTCAAGGGCGGTGCATCCGGCAAGCTGTACGGCAAGGTCACCGGCAAGGAGGTCGCCGAGCTGCTGACCGCCCTGACCGGCACCGAAATCGACAAGAAGAAGGTCGAGCTGCCTTCCGCCATCAAGGAGTTCGGCAGCTATGACGCCTCCGTGCGCCTGTACGCCGGTGTCGTCGCGCCCTTCAAGCTGAAGGTTGAGGAGCTGTAATTTGCCGTCTGGCAGGGAAGGAGGATGTCCGCTATGCCGAAAAATGAAGAAGTAAGCCTTGCCAGCCTGGGCATCCAGATGCCCTACAGCATGCAGGCCGAGCAGAGCGTGCTGGGCGCGGCGCTGGTGGATGAAACGGTGCTGAACCGCCTTATCACCGACATGGAGCCCGAGATGTTCTACTCGGACCAGAACCGCGCCATCTATGAGACGATGCGCTCGCTCTACACCGAGAGCGAGGCCGTTGACATTGTCACGCTTGTCAATGCGCTTGCCAGCAACAAGACGTTTGCCAGCGCCGACGACGCCAAGGTCTATCTGGCCCGCATCGCCGAGACGCTGCCCTCGGTCTCGAACGTTGATTCCTATTTTAAAATCGTCAAGGAGAAGTACCAGGGTCGCCGCCTGATTGACGCCGCCCGGTCCATCCTGAACGAGACTGCCTCCGGCGAGGACGCCGATCTTCTGCTCGAAAGCGCGGAGCAGAAGATCTACGATATCCGCTCCGGGCGAGACAAGTCGGGCGTCAAGACGATCCGCGAGTCCATTCTCGAGGTCATCGACACGATGCAGAAGCTGAGCGGCGCGGACCGCGACAAGTTCGCCGGTATCCCCACGGGCTTCAACTATCTGGACACGGTCCTGACCGGGCTGGGCCGCTCGGACCTGATTATTTTGGCCGCCCGCCCCGGTATGGGCAAGACCTCGTTTGCGCTGAACATTGCAACAAACGTTGCCCGCCAGCAGAAGGTGCCGACGATCATTTTCAGTCTGGAAATGACCTGCGAGCAGCTGACGGACCGCATTCTTTCCAGCACGGCGAACATCGACAGCCAGGCATTCCGCACGGGCCGCCTGAACAACTCCGACTGGAACGATTTTGCCCAGGCTACATCGCTGCTCTACAACGCTCCGATTTACATGGACGATTCCTCCGGCATCTCGGTGCCGGAGATCAAGGCAAAGATCCGCACGATCAACCAGGATCCCAAGAAGGAAAAAATCGGGCTTGTTATCATCGACTACCTGCAGCTGATGCAAAGTGCCAAGCGCACCGAGAGCCGCGTGCAGGAGATCAGTGACATTACCCGGAACCTCAAGATCATGGCCAAAGAGCTGAACGTACCGGTCATCGCGCTTTCCCAGCTGTCCCGTGCAGCGGAAAAGACGACGGGCCGTTCGGATCACCGGCCCCAGCTTTCCGACCTGCGCGACTCCGGCTCTATCGAGCAGGATGCCGACATCGTGCTGTTCCTCTACCGCGCGGCTTACTACAATGCCCAGAACGGCGAGGAAAACCAGGCCAATGAGAATGAGGCCGAGTGCATCGTAGCCAAAAACCGCCACGGCGAGACGAGCGTTGTCCGTCTGGGCTGGGACGGCGCGCACACGCGCTTCAGCAATCTGGATGTGACCCATGAGTTCTGACGCGGAAAAAACTGTACAGCGTATGGATGAGGCTCTGTTGGACAACTGCCGCCGACAGGGTCTGTTCAAGTCTGGCGACAGAGTCATTGCGGCCTGCTCCGGTGGGGCAGACTCGATGGCTTTGTTGCTTTTTTTACTGCGCCATCGCCGCACGCTGGAGATCGAGGTGCTGGCGACCCACGTCAACCACGGCATCCGGGGCGAGACCGCCCGCCGCGATGCCGACTTTGTGGCGGACTTCTGCCGCCGGAACGGTGTGGAACTGTTCCTGTATGACGCCGTGCAGGAAGGCATAGAGGTGCCGCACCGCCCGAGCGAGGATTGGGCCCGCGGCCTGCGCTACGGCTGGTTCGATGAGCTGGCCGCGCGGGAGGAGGCCGTCATTGCCACGGCTCACACGATGTCCGACCAGGCTGAGACGGTGCTTTTCCGCATGGCGCGCGGCACGGGTCTGCACGGGCTGACCGGCATCCCGCCGCGCCGCGGCTGCTATGTGCGGCCCTGTCTCTGCCTGACCCGCGCCGACACCGAGGCATACTGTGCCGCGCTGGGGCAACACTATATCCGGGATGAGACGAACGACCAGGACGTCTATGCGCGCAACCGCATCCGGCATGATGCCATCCCGGCGCTGCAATACGCCAACCCCGCCGCCGAGCGCAGCATTGCGCGGCTCTGCCGCCAGATGCGCGCACTGGACGACTGGCTGACCGGCGAGGCCGCCGCCCTTCTGCAGGCGGCCACTGTGCCGGGCGGCTATGATGTCACGGTTCTGCGCCGCGCCGAGGAACCTGTGCTGGACGCCGCGCTGCACGCGCTGGTCAGCCCCGTGCGCGACGCCGAGGAAAAGTATATCAGCCTGCTGCACTTCCTTGTTTTAAAGGGGGAGGGTGCTGTTCAGCTGACCCCGGACGTAAACTATAAAATACAGGACGGCCTGCTCGTCTGCCTGACGCAGGAGGGTTCTCAGACCCTTCCCGCGCCGCCGCAGCCCTTTGAACCGGGTGATTTTTACCTTCCGGGTGGTTATTTTGTGAAATTTCAGGTCGTAAAGTATGAAGATTTTCTAAAAAATCAACCAATTTTCAAAAAAGACTTAAACTGTTGCGCAGATTGTGCTAAAATACAGGGGAATGTTATTCTGCGCACACGGCAGCCGGGGGACTTCTTCCGCCCGGCAGGACGCCATCTGCGAAAAACACTCAAAAAATATTATAATGAACTTGGCATACCGCAGGCCGAAAGGCCGCTGCTGCCGCTGCTGGCTGACGGCAGTGAGGTGCTGTGGCTGTGGGGCTGCGGCTTTGCCGAGGGATGTGCCCCCGATGAGTACACCCACGAGGTACTGACGGTGCGGGCAGAAAAAACAGGGGAGGCATAACTCTGATGTACAGCATGGACAATGATATTGACCACATTCTTGTATCGGAAGATGCGCTGAAGGCCAAGGTCAACGAGCTAGGCACACAGATCAGCCGCGATTACGCGGGCAAAGACCTGCTTCTGGTCTCAATCCTGAAGGGTTCCGTCGTCTTTATGGCGGATCTGATGCGCGCGGTTCAGATTCCCTGCGCCATCGACTTTATGGTCGTTTCCAGCTACGGCGGTGCCAACACGTCCTCCACGGGCCTTGTCAAGATCATCAAGGACCTGGACGCCGACCTGACCGGCAGGGACGTGCTGATCGTTGAGGATATCCTGGACACCGGCATCACGCTGTCCAAGCTGGTTCCGGTGCTGAAAATGCGCAACCCCGGCAGCGTGAAAATCTGCACCATCCTCAGCAAGCCCAGCCGCCGCATGGCCGACATCGAGCCGGACTACTGCGGCTTTGAAGTGCCGGATGAGTTCGTGGTCGGCTATGGTCTGGACTACGACGAAAAGTACCGCAACCTGCCCTATGTGGGTGTTCTTAAGCCGGAAGTATATTCCGGCAAATGATAAAATGCCCGGTGTGCACACCGGATAGGAGTTGATTTCTTGAAGCAAAAACAACCGAAATTCAGCGGCATCCTCGTGGTAGCCGTCCTGATGGTGTTGGTCCTGTTCATCGTCAGCCTTTCGCCGCTGCTGGCAGCGTCCGGCAGCAAGGACACGACCTACTCCGAGATTTATTATTACTTTGAAAATCAGCAGGTGACATCGTTCCGTCTGGACCTTGGCACCGGCAGCCTGGAGCTGTGGCTCAAGGAGGGCAAGGCTGCTCTGCCGGAGTCCAACGCCGCAGCCAGCCTGCCCACCGGCGGTCTGCTGACCGGCGTGTACAGCTCGGGCGATAACGCCCTGCCCGCCAACGGCGGCACCGTCTATATGACCTACAAGCTGCCCTACGGCGGCGACTTCAACACCGGCAAGATCTCCGATTTTGTTGATGAGTACAACGCGGCCAACCCGGATGCGCCGATGGTGTTTGACTACGTCGCCGCCAAGACGAGCATTCCCTGGCTGGAGATCATCTTCTACGTCGCAATGCTCGGCAGCATCGGTATGCTGTTCATGTCGATGTACCGCGGCGGCGCGGGCGGCGGCATCATGAATGTAGGCCGCGCCAAGGTCAAAGATCAGCAGGAGAACCAGCGCAAGGCAACCTTTGCCGATGTGGCCGGTGCCGATGAGGAAAAGGCCGAGCTGCAGGAGGTCGTTGAGTTCCTGAAGGCCCCGAACAAGTTCAACTCCCTCGGCGCACGCATTCCGCACGGCGTACTGCTTGTCGGCCCTCCGGGTACCGGCAAAACGCTGCTGGCCCGTGCCTGTGCCGGTGAGGCCGGTGTGCCGTTCTACGCGATTTCCGGTTCCGATTTCGTCGAGATGTACGTCGGCGTCGGTGCCTCCCGTGTGCGCGACCTGTTTGAAAAAGCCAAAAAGACGATGCCTTCCATCATCTTCATCGATGAGATCGACGCGGTGGGCCGTCAGCGCGGCGCAGGTCTCGGCGGCGGTCACGATGAGCGCGAGCAGACCCTGAACCAGCTGCTGGTCGAGATGGACGGCTTCGATGCCAACGACGGCGTCATCGTCATGGCTGCCACGAACCGCGCGGACATCCTGGACAAGGCGCTGCTGCGCCCGGGCCGCTTTGACCGTCAGGTCTACGTCGGTCTGCCCGACGTCAAGGGCCGCGAGGAGATTCTGCGCGTCCATACAAAGAATAAGCCTCTCGGCCCCGATGTGAGCCTGAAAACGATTGCCCGCTCCACGGCAGGCTTCTCCGGCGCTGATCTGGAGAACCTCGTGAACGAGGCTGCGCTGCTGGCCGCCCGTCAGGGCAAGAAGGCTATCACCGAAAAGGAGATCGAGGAAGCCTCCGTCAAGGTCATGATGGGCCCTGAGAAGAAGAGCCACGTCGTCACCGACGAGGAGCGCCGCCTGACTGCCTACCATGAGACAGGCCACGCTATCACGGGCTACTTCAGCAAGCACCACGATCCTGTACACCAGATTAGCATTATCTCCCGCGGCGGTGCGGGCGGCTACACAATGTACCTGCCCGAGAAGGACCCCAGCTACGTCACCAAGACCGCGATGTTTGAGAACATTGTCACCCTGCTGGGCGGCCGTGTAGCCGAGCAGCTTGTGCTGGAGGACATCTCCACCGGTGCGTCCAGCGACCTGCAGCGCGCCACCGATACGGCCCGCGCCATGGTCACCCGCTATGGCTTCTCCGAGCGGATGGGGCCTGTCGTCTACGGCAGTGACCCCGGCGAAACCTTCCTGGGACGTGACTTCGGCCAGGGCAAGGGCTACTCGGAGGCTATCGCGTCCGAGATCGACAACGAGATCCGCGACATTGTGGATGAGGCCTATGAGACCGCCCGCCGCACCCTGACCGAGCACATGAACGAGCTGCACAAGGTAGCAGGCGTTCTTATGGAGCGCGAAAAGATCAGCGGTGAGGAATTCAAAACGTTGATGGAAGGCGGGACCCTGCCGCCTTATGACCTGGGCAGGGGCGAGACCGCCCAGCCTGTAGCACCTGCGCCGGATTCTGCCGCACCTGTGCAGCCTGCCGAACAGCCCGAAACCCAGCAGCCTGCCGAGCCGGCCAACCCCCAGCCCGACACGCAAGAGTAAAGAGTAGGTGTAACTATGGATCAGAATTTTTCCCTGATGGCGCAGTCCCGCGCCAACTACTATACCGCCGGAAGTCCGGTGCAGTTCGTGCGTGTCGAACTGCTGAAGGGTGACACGACCGGTGAGGTCGCCGTCTGCCTGACCTTCAAGAATGTCGGCACCGAGCCGCTGACCGGCCTGGTCGTCCACTTCAAATGTAAGGATGCCGCCGGTCAGGTCCTGTGCGAGGATGACTTCTACTATGAGCAACTCAACGCCCAGCCCGGTGCCGTGTTCGGCAGCGATGACGCTGTCTATGTCAGCGACACGCCGGTTTCCAGCGTGGAGGTCGAGCAGGATCGCGCGTTCCTCAATGGCCGCGGCGTCGACCTGCGCAATTACAAGCGTGTTCGCTTGAACATGCCCCGCGTACTGCCCGGCTCCATCGCCAAGACGCTGCAGCAGCGCACCGGCAATGTCCAACTGACCTGCGTGCCCCAGGACACCGAGTACGGCTGGTTCTGCGCCTGCGGTGCGTTCCATCCCAATGAGGAAAACACCACCGTCTGCTCCGAGTGCGGCGGTGACCGCGCCGGTATCAAGGCAACGCTGACCGCTATTCTGGAGGAGGCCCGCCAGGCCGCCGAGCGCCAGCAGCAGGAGGTCAACGCCGTCGCCAACAGTGTGGCCCCTGCGCCCGCTCCCGCACCGCAGCCGCAGGCACAGCCTGCCCCGGCTGCCAGCGACCCGCGCGCCATGGCCAACGCCGTGCAGGCAGCCATCACCGGTCAGCAGGACATCCCGCCGCAGAGCGCCTATGAGCCCGAGCAGGCAACCGCCGCGTTTGAGCCCCAAGGCAGCAGCTACGCCGATGACGACGAGGATGCCGAGGCCGAGCGCGTCCGCCGCTACGCTCCCAAGGGCCGCCTGTTCGACGATGATGAGGACGACGATGAGGGCACCCAGATGTACGATACCGATGACCTCGACTACGATGACGAGGACGACGGTCACGACAAGAAGTCCAAAAAACGCGGCCGCTACGCCGATGACGACGAAACCAGTGAGGACGACGTCATGGCCGAGCGCATTATCCGCCTGGCCCCGCCCATCACGGCCATTGCCTGCGCCTTGATCGTGGCACTGTCTCTGGTCTATCACTTCGTTCTGGCGTAAAAAATTGCCGGGCCGTTTCCCGAATGTGGGGAGCGGCCCGGTATTTTTGATTTTTCGGCAATATCCCGCGGGGAGATATGGAATGCGCCCCTACGGATAACAGCATCGTCGCTTGCAGGGGCGGATGCTTCCAGCCGCCAGCCGCGGCAGAGCTTACTTTTCTGCCGTCAGTCGTTCGTAAATCTTTACGATTTCCGGGTCATTCAGCTTGATGACCCTGCCGGAAAGATAATGCAGCGTGTTTTCCTCGGGGATTCGGCCAAACGTCAGTCGCTGGGCGCAGAGAGCCTGTGTTTTCAGCCCGGTGCGCTCGTTCATCTTGTGGTTGCCGTACTTGATGTCGCCCAGTACCGGATGGCCCAGATACGCCAGATGCGCACGGATCTGGTGGGTGCGGCCCGTGATCAGTCCAATGCGGCAGAGCGCAAACGGACCTGCCTGCCGGATGACCGTCACCTCGGTGATGATCTGCTTGTAACCCTCGCTCTCACGGGCATGGATGCGCACCTTGTTATTTTTCTCGCTGTGCTGCAGCCATGCGACGAACCGCCCCTGCGGCGGTGCCCCCACCGTGATGGTCAGATACTCCTTTTTCATCATGTCGTCGCGGATGATGGTGTTCAGGTCGCGCAGCGCGGCGTAGCTCTTGGCGGCCAGCACCAGACCTTCGGTGCCGCGGTCCAGCCGGTTGCACAGCGCCGGGGCAAATCGCTTTTCTGCGTGGGGATCATACTCGCCCTTGGCCTCCAGATAAGCCGCAAAGGCATCCACCAGATTGGCGTCGCCGGTGCGGTCACTGTGGCAGAGCAGGTGCGCGGGCTTGTAGAGCACCGCAAAATTTTCATCCTCATACACCACGGTCACAGGCGGCTGCCTGCGCGGCGGCTTGGCGGTCTTGGCAGCGGGCTTGCCCACGGGGAAGAACTCGTCGTTGATGTACAGTTCGATCAAATCGCCTGCGCTCAGGCGGGTATCCGGCTCGGCGCGCTTGCCGTTGACCTTGATGCGCTTGTTGCGGAACGCCTTGTACATCATGCTGCGGGGCATATCCTTGGTCACGCCCTCCACAAAGCGGCTCAGGCGCACGCCGTTTTCATTGGGTCCTGCGGTAAAACTTTTCATCGTGTCCTCTTTAAAAATTCATCAGTAAAAACGGTTGGCAAAAGTCTTTTTACAGTATATAATAAAACCAGCAGAACGTAAAGATGGGATGTGAAAAAATGGCAGACGAAAATCTCCACGCGAAACACCGCGCCCGCATGCAGGAGCGCGTCGAGCGGGACGGACTGGACAGCCTGGCCGAACACGAGGCACTGGAATATCTGCTGTTTCTCTCCATCCCGCGGGCAGACACAAACGCGCTGGCGCACAGGCTCATTCAGCACTTCGGCGATTTCTGCAAGGTGCTGGAGGCCGAGCCCGAGGAGCTGATGCAGGTCGAGGGCGTCGGCCCCAAAAGTGCGCGGCTGATTTCTACCGTCATGGCGTGCAGCCGCTATTATGAGCTGAAAAAGCGCAAGACCCGCCTGTCGCTGAACTCGGCAGAGACGGCCATCGCCTACGTAAAGCCGCTGTTCCGCGGCGTGCAGAATGAGCAGCTCTACCTGATTTTATTGGACGACGCCTGCCGCCCTGTGCAGGACCTGCGCATTGCCGAGGGCGTTCCCAACCGCGTGGCCGTGGACACCCGCAAGCTGCTGCGCGCCGTGGCCCGCACCAACTCGACCTGCGGCATTCTGGCACACAACCATCCCACCGGGCTGGCCATTCCGTCCGAGGCGGACCGCCTGACGACCTACCATATTATGGAGGTCACCGGCCAGCTCGGCTTTACAATCATGGATCATATCATCATAGCGGGGGAGGATGGCTGTTCGATGCTGAACCGCGGCAGCCTGCCGGAATACCGCGTAAACAGCGGCGTGCTGCAGGCTGCCAGCCGCTGAACGCCGCCCATGCGCCTTGCCGTGTCCCGGCAGGGCGCATTTTTCTGTGGTTTGGGTACAAAATATCGGCAAACCTATTTACATTAAAAATTTGTCGTGCTATAATCATTATACAACTAATCGTTGTACACGAAAGGAACGACTATGGACGAAGTCTTTCACTTAAAGGCACCGTTTCAGCCCACCGGCGACCAGCCGCAGGCAATAGAAGCGCTGATGCAGGGCATCCATGAGGGTGACGACGCCCAGACACTGCTGGGTGTCACCGGCTCCGGCAAGACGTTTACGATGGCGAACATCATCGCCCGGTGCAATCGCCCGACGCTGATCTTGGAGCCGAATAAAACGCTGGCCAGTCAGATCTGTACCGAGATGCGCGGCTTTTTCCCCGATGATGCGGTAGAATATTTCGTCTCCTACTACGACTATTACCAGCCCGAGGCATATATCCCGTCCACAGACACCTATATTGAGAAGGACAGTGCCATCAACGACGAGATTGACCGTCTGCGCCACTCGGCCACGGCGGCGCTGTCAGAACGGCGCAACGTTATCATTGTGGCGTCGGTGTCCTGCATCTACTCGCTGGGCGACCCCATCGACTACCGCAGCATGGTCATCAGCCTGCGCCCCGGTATGCAGATGGAGCGCGACGAGCTTTGCAGCCGCCTGGTCAAGCTGCAATATGAGCGCAACGACATGAACTTCATCCGCAACAAGTTCCGCGTAAAAGGGGACACGGTGGACATCCACCTGGCCTACAACGACGAATTTGCGATTCGGGTCGAGTTCTTCGGCGACGAGATTGACCGCATTGTGGAGTTTGACCCGCTGACCGGCGAGCATAAGAACGTGGTGCGTCATGTTGCCATCTTCCCGGCCAGCCACTATATCGTCGGCCCCGAAAAGATGCAGGAGGGCCTGAAAAAGATTCAGGCCGAGATGGAGGAGCAGGTCAAAAAATTCACCGAGGAGGGCAAGCTCTTGGAGGCCCAGCGCATCCAGCAGCGCACCAACTACGACATGGAGATGCTGCAGGAGGTCGGCATGTGCAAGGGCATCGAGAACTACTCCGCTGTCCTGTCAGGCCGTGCGCCCGGCTCCACGCCCACAACGCTGCTGGATTATTTCCCGGATGATTTCCTGCTGATGGTCGACGAAAGCCACGTCATGCTGCCGCAGGTGCGCGGTATGTTCGGCGGCGACTACAGCCGCAAGAAAACGCTGGTCGAATACGGCTTCCGTCTGCCGTCGGCGTTTGACAACCGCCCGCTGAAATTTGAAGAATTTGAAGCCAAAATCCATCAGAAAATTTTTGTTTCTGCAACCCCCGGTGAATATGAACGCCAGCATTCCAGCCGCGTAGCGGAGCAGGTCATCCGCCCCACCGGCCTGCTGGACCCGCTTATCATGGTGCGCCCGGTGGAGGGCCAGATCGAGGACCTGCTGGGCGAGATCCGCACCCGCATTGACCGTGGCGAGCGCGCACTCGTCACAACGCTGACCGTCAAGATGGCCGAGGATCTGACGGATTATCTGGAGGAACACGGCGTCAAGACGAAATATATGCACCACGAGGTCGACACGTTTGAGCGCATGGAGATCATCAAGGACCTGCGCGTCGGCGCAATTGATGTTATTGTTGGCATCAACCTGCTGCGCGAGGGTCTGGACCTGCCGGAGGTGTCGCTGATTGCGATTCTGGATGCCGATAAGGAAGGTTTCCTGCGCAGCGAGACAAGCCTGATTCAGACGATCGGCCGCGCGGCCCGCAACGCCAACGGCGTTGTGCTCATGTACGCAGATGAGGTCACGCCCAGCATGGAGCGCGCCATCATGGAGACCGAGCGCCGCCGCTCCATTCAGGACGCCTACAATAAAGAACACGGCATCACGCCCAAAACCATCGTCAAGGCCATCGGCGACGGGCTCGAAATCAGCATGAGCGAGGAAAACAAGCGGATTCGCCAGCACCGCATGAGCCGCGCCGAGCGCCAGCAGACAATTGAACGGCTGACCAAGGAGATGAAGGAGGCCGCGCGGCTGCTGCAATTTGAGCTGGCCGCGCAGCTGCGCGACGAAATTCAGCGGCTGGAACGCGGAGAGGATCCCACCGCTGCCGACACCAGTGAACGCAAGGCCGCTGCCAAAACACGCAAGGGCAGGAGGAAATATAAAAATTGAGTACAACACCCGAAAAAAAGCCTGCAAAGCGCAGCTCCAAAATCAAAATCGACCCGAACAACCGTATTGTCATCAAGGGTGCGCGGGAGCATAACCTGAAAAACGTCGATTTGGAGCTGCCCAGAGATAAGCTGATCGTCATGACCGGCCTGTCCGGCTCCGGCAAGTCGAGCCTGGCGTTTGACACGATCTACGCCGACGGCCAGCGCCGCTATATGGAAAGCCTTTCCAGCTATGCCCGCCAGTTCCTGGGCCAGATGGAAAAGCCCGATGTCGACGAGATTACCGGCCTGTCCCCGGCCATCTCCATCGACCAGAAAACAACAAGCCACAACCCGCGTTCCACGGTGGGAACGGTAACGGAGATTTACGACTATCTGCGTCTGATGTACGCCCGCATCGGCGTGCCCCACTGCCCGATCTGCGGGCGGGAGATTACCCAGCAGACCGTGGACGAGATGGTCGACGAAGTCATGATGCTGCCGGAGCGCACCCGCTTTCAGGTGCTGGCCCCCGTTGTGCGTGCCCGCAAGGGCACCCAGGCCAAGGAGCTGGATGCCGCCCGCCGAGCCGGTTTTGCCCGCGTGCGCGTCGACGGCAATATGTACGATCTGAGCGAGGAGATCAACCTCGAAAAGAACATCAAGCACACCGTTGAGATCGTCGTGGACCGTCTGGTCATCAACGACACGGTCCGCGGGCGTCTGGCTGATTCCATAGAAACCGCGCTGGCGCAGGCAAACGGGCTTGTCGTCATCGACGTCATTGGCGGTGAACCGATGATGTTCAGCCAGAGCTACGCCTGCCCCGAGCACGGCATCTCCGTCGAGGAGCTGACCCCGCGGATGTTCAGCTTCAACAATCCCTTCGGTGCCTGCGAGAAGTGTACGGGTCTCGGCACCTTCATGAAGGTAGACCCGGCGCGTGTCATCCCCGACAAGCGCAAGTCCATCCGGGAAAGCGCCATCAAGGCCAGCGGCTGGTATTACGCCGAGGGCTCCATCTCCGAAATGACCTATAAGGCGCTTGGCAAGCGCTACGGCTTTACACTCGATACCCCCGTTAAGGACTTCAGCAAGGAGGCCCTGCACGCCCTGCTGTACGGCACGGGTGACGAACGTATTGAGATGCAGCGCGAGAGCATGTTTGGCTCCGGCACCTACTTTAACCAGTTCGAAGGCATCATCCCGAATTTGGAGCGCCGTTTCCGCGAGACGAGCAGCGAGTGGGTCAAGGAGGAAATCGCCCTTGTCATGTCCAGCGAGGAATGCCCCGCCTGCCATGGCCGCCGCTTAAAGCCGACAAGCCTGGCCGTGACTGTAGGCGGCATCAACATTGCCGATTTCTGTGACAAGAGCGTCAACGAGGAGTTGGACTTTATCAACACGGCCAAGGTCAGCACCCGGGACGAGATGATCGGTGCGCCTATTTTTAAAGAGGTAAAAGAACGCTTGGGCTTTTTAAAGAGCGTCGGCCTTGGCTATCTGACGCTCTCCCGCGGTGCGGCTTCGTTGTCCGGCGGCGAGAGCCAGCGCATCCGTCTGGCGACCCAGATCGGCAGTGCGCTGACCGGCGTGCTCTACGTGCTCGACGAGCCGAGCATCGGCCTGCACCAGCGTGACAATGATAAGCTGATTGCAACGATGAAGCGGCTGCGTGATCTTGGCAACACGCTGATCGTCGTTGAGCACGATGAGGACACGATGCGGCAGGCCGACTATATTGTCGATGTCGGCCCCGGTGCGGGCGTCCACGGCGGCGAGATCGTCGCCGCAGGCAGCGTCGCGGACATCTGCAAAGTCAAGCGCAGCATCACTGGCGCGTATTTGTCTGGCCGCAAATTCGTAGAGGTCCCCGAGACACGCCGCGAGGGAAACGGCAAGGCGCTGCGCGTCGTCAAGGCCCATGAGAACAATCTGCAGGACATTACCGTAGACTTCCCGCTCGGCAAGCTGATCTGCGTTACCGGCGTGTCCGGCTCCGGCAAGTCGACGCTTGTCAACGAAATTCTGTACAAAACGCTGGCTGCCGCCCTGAACGGTGCGCGCAGCCGCCCCGGCCAGTGTGAGGAGGTCGAGGGCATGGAGTGGGTCGATAAGGTCATCGGCATCGACCAGTCGCCGATTGGCCGCACGCCGCGCTCCAACCCGGCCACCTACACAGGCGTGTTTAGCGACATCCGCACGCTGTTTTCCAACACGCAGGATGCCAAAATGCGAGGCTACGGCCCCGGGCGGTTCAGCTTCAATGTCAAGGGCGGACGCTGCGAGGCCTGCGAAGGCGGCGGCATCCTGACGATTGAAATGCACTTTCTGCCGGATATTTACGTGCCCTGTGACGTCTGCAAGGGCAAGCGCTACAACCGTGAAACGCTCGAGGTCAAGTACAAGGACAAGACCATCTCCGACGTGCTGGACATGACGGTGGAGGAGGCCTGCGTATTTTTCGCCAACATTCCGAAGATCGCGCGCAAGCTGCAAACGCTGCAGGAGGTCGGCCTTGGCTACATCCAGCTGGGCCAGGCAGCCACGACACTTTCGGGCGGTGAGGCGCAGCGCGTCAAGCTGGCCAATGAGTTGGCCCGCCGCGATACCGGGCAGACCGTCTATATCCTTGACGAGCCTACCACCGGCCTGCATGTGGCCGATGTCCACCGTCTGGTCAAGGTGCTGGATAAGCTCGTTGATGCGGGCAATACGGTCATCGTCATTGAGCACAATCTCGACGTCATCAAACGCGCCGACTATATCATCGACCTCGGCCCCGAGGGCGGCAGCGGCGGCGGCACCATCGTCGCCACCGGCACCCCGGAGGAGGTCGCGCAGAACCCGCACTCCTTCACGGGGCAGTATCTCCGGCCCGTGCTGGAGCGCGCTGCCGAGCTGCAATCACAGAAATAACACAAACGGCTCTCCTCCGGGAGGGCCGTTTGCTGTTGCAGCGTACCTTTCTGCCAGACATTGGGGTTTGCATCACAGGGCGTTTTGTGGTATAATACCCTCATATAGACTTTAAGGAGGGCGGTACTGTGACCGTTTTGCGTTATACCGTGCCGCCGGAAAACGAGGGCTGCAAGCTGGGGCTGTTCCTGCGCATGCAGGGTGTTACGGCAGGACTGATCAAGTCCGTCAAATATGACGGTGACGGCTTTTACGCCGACGATCAGCCTATCCGCACGAATGAGCCTGTACACGCTGGGCAGTGCATCCGCTTTGCGCTCCCGCCTGAGCAGGAGACGAGTGTAACCCCGCAGCCCGTACCATTTTCCATCGCCTATGAGGACGATTTTGCCGCGGTGCTCAACAAGCCCGCGGGCATTGCCGTGCACCCCACGCTGAACTACCCTGACGGCACACTGGCCAACGGCTGGCTGTACTACCTGCAGCAGCGGGGGGAAAGCGGCATCTTTCGTCCGGTAAACCGCATTGACAAAAACACAAGCGGCCTGGTGCTGTGCGCAAAAAACGCCTTTGCCGCACCGCTGCTGGCCGGGTCTGCCCACAAGTGCTACCTTGCGATTGTGCAGGGTACAATGCCGCTGGGGCCGGGCCGGGTCGAAGCGCCTATCGCGCGGCGCGGTGACTCCATCATTGGCCGCTGCGTGTGCGCGGACGGCAAGTACAGCCTGACCGAGTACGCGGTGCTGGCCGCGGGGCCGGGCCACAGTCTGCTGGCCTGCTGGCCGCGCACCGGCCGCACCCATCAGATTCGCGTACACATGTCCTATATCGGCCATCCGCTGGCGGGGGATACGCTGTACGGCGGGTCGGACATCCTTCTGCGCCGTCACGCACTGCACTGCGGCATCCTTGCGTTTGCGCACCCGCTGACAGGGGAGTCCCTCCGTGTGGAGTGTCCGCTGCCCGAGGATATGGCCGCCCTGGCCCGGCAGGAAAAGCTGCTGACGGGCTGGCAGCTGCACAGTCTGCCCTGCGGTGCGGACCCCACGTAAATTTGCTTCACACGGAAAGGAGCTTCCGTATTTTGAATCCCATCCAAACTGATCCCAATCCGAAAAACGATAGCATCACCGAACCCCTGGAGATGCCCCCTGTAACGCGCTTTTCTCACTCAACGCAGGAAAAAAAGCGCAGCGATAATCGCCGCAAGGCAGCCCGTTACATGCAGGACCTGCACCGCCGCAACACTGTCGGCGATATGCTGTACATGGTCGGCTTCTGGGTCGAGTATGTTTTTGTCTGCGTAGGCCGCAGAGCGGGGGCTGTTGTGCGCGGCATCGGTGATACCGTGCTGAATCTGCTGCTCATTGTCCTGCGCCCGATTCTGATCGGTATTATCACACTGATTGAGGACCTGACCAGCCCATTCGTGCGGATGGCCTCGGGCATCCGTCATATCCGCGACATCCCCGATACCCTCGTGGAGAGCGAGGATGGCGATGTGCGCCGTGCCAAGAAAAAATACCTTGCCAGCGGCATCCGAAAATACTCCATCGTTGTCTGGAACGCCATCACTTACATACTCCCGGCAGTTGCCGCAGCGGGGCTTGTGGTCCTGGTGCGCAGCGGGCTGGGGCTGCGCTTTGTGCTGAACGTGCAGGTGAACGGCGAGAACGTCGGTTACGTGGAGAGCGAGCAGGTGTTTGAAAATGCCCGTGAGGACGTGCAGTCCCGTATCAACACGGCCAAGCGTATGCTGCAGGCCTCCGGCTCTGCGGTGGAGGACACAAGCTGGGATGTCTACCCGACCTACTCGCTTTCCATCGGCAATCAGACGATGACCGAGAGCGAGATCGCCAACGCCATCCTGCGCACGGCCAGTGATGAGATCATCAACGGCACGGCTGTCTACGTCGATGATCAGCTGCTCTACGTCACCACCGAGGGCGACCACCTGCGCAGTTATCTGGAAAACATCAAGGCACCGTTTGAAAATGCGATGGACAGCAGCGTCTACACGGCGTTTGCCCACAACATCCGCCTCGTGGACGGTGTTTATCTGCAGGAGTCTGTCAGCTCCTACGCGGACGTCATCAACGCCCTGACCGAGGGCGGCGGCATCCACACCTATACAGCCGTCGACGGCGACACCGTCGAGAGCGTCGTCAACGCTACCGGCGTTTCGTTTGACTCTCTGGCACAGATGAACCCCGAACTGCTGACGCTCGACCAGGAGATTCCTGCGGGCACGGTCATCACCACCGGTGCGTCCTCGGCAGAGCTCATCAAGGTCAAGGTCGTCCGCCGCGACACAGAAACTGTCGCCATCCCGTTCGACACCCAGAACACCGAGTCCGACCAGTATGATTTCGGCAAGGTCGTGACCCTGCAGGAGGGTGCAGACGGCTCCGAGGAGATCACCTACGAGACAACGATGATCGACGGCGCGGTCACGGACCGTCAGGCTGTGGCCTACAATGTGCTGCAGGCCCCGACCCCGGAAATCACCGTCACCGGCACGAAGCTGAAGAATGGCATGATTGCCAAGGTCGGCTCCGGCTCCTTCATCTGGCCTGTGCCGAATTATAAGTACGTCAGCCGCTGGATGGGCAATGGCCACCGCGGCGCGGACATCTGTGCTGCCTACGGCACGCCGATTTTGGCCTCCGACTCCGGCACGATCATTGCTGCAGGCTGGCATTATTCCTACGGAAACTATGTGGAGATCGACCACGGCAACGGCTACAAGACGCTGTACGGTCACATGTCCAGCATCGCTGTTTCTCAGGGGCAGGCCGTCACGCAGGGGCAGGTCATCGGCTATGTCGGTTCCACGGGCAATTCCACCGGCAACCACTGCCACTTTGAGATGTCCTATAACGGTGCGCTGTTCAGCGCCTATACGCTGTTCTCGGGTATGTGATTTCCGGCGAAAATACGGTGCATGGTCAACATATCTTGTGCTGTTTCACAAAAATTTTGCAATTGCAGGGGACAGGCCTTTTCAATTAGCGCAAAATGTTGTATAATCTTAGAAAGTGTGTACTATAGGTCGGCCCTGTACAGAGGGTATACGAGCCGATTACCGCACAAAGGAGAGCTACACTTGGAAAAATACGTTATTCGCGGAGGTAAGCCGCTTGTTGGCGATGTCAACATTGGCGGCGCAAAGAACGCCGCGGTTGCCATACTCCCGGCCACGATTCTGGCCGGCGGGAAGTGCCTGATTGAAAACCTGCCCTGTATCAGTGATGTCATGGCGTCGCTGCAGATTTTGAGCGAGCTGGGTGCGAGCATCCGCATGGTCAGCCGCAGCACCTATGAAATTGACACGTCGCATTTGGACAGCACCGAGGTATCCAATGAACTGTCACGCCAGATGCGCGCAAGCTACTACTTTCTCGGCGCATTGCTGGGCCGCTTTGGCTCCGGTCAGGTCGCCATGCCGGGCGGCTGCAATCTGGGCCCGCGCCCGATTGACCAACACCTCAAAGCCTTCACCGCCTTTGGTGCAGAGGATTCCGTGGAGTACGGCCAGATCCACGTCAGGTCGGAACATTTGGTCGGCGGGCACGTCTTTTTTGACACGGTCTCCGTCGGTGCCACGATGAACGCTATGCTGGCCGCCGTCCTGGCCGAAGGCACGACGATTCTTGAAAACGTGGCCCGTGAGCCGCACATTGTCGATTTAGCCAATTTCCTGAATATGATGGGTGCAGACGTACACGGCGCCGGTACCGACGTCATCAAGATCCACGGCGTCAAGGAGATGCACGGCTGCAACTACTCCATCATTCCCGACCAGATCGAGGCTGGCAGCTATATGGTGGCCGCCGCTATCACGAAGGGGGACATCACGCTGCACAACGTTATCCCGAAGCACATGGAGCCCATCACCGCCAAGCTGCGCGCGGCCGGCTGCGAGGTGGAGGAATTCGACGATGCGCTGCGTATCCGGCGCACCGGCGAGCTGAAGCCGCTCAAGCTCAAGACTATGCCGCACCCCGGCTTCCCCACGGATATGCAGCCGCTGATGACTGCACTGCTGACGCTGGCGAAGGGAACCTCTATCGTGACGGAGGGCATCTGGGAGAACCGCTTCCGCTATGTGGATGAGCTGATCCACATGGGCGCAAACATTCAGGTCGACGGCCAGGTCGCTGTCATTGAAGGCGTGAAGGAGCTGCATCCTGCGCCGCTGCGCGCTACCGACCTGCGCGCCGGTGCCGCCATGGTCATGGCTGCTCTGGCCGCCAACGGCGTGAGTGAGGTCGACGAGACCATCCACATTGAGCGCGGCTACGAGAACATCGTAGAAAAGCTACAGGCTCTGGGCGCGGACATCCGCCGCGTCGAGATTCCGGCCAATGCAGTGAGCCGGGCAATCTAAAAGGACCCTTGGGCCGCTGACCGGGCGGCCCAATTTTTATGGAAAGCGTTAGGAAAAACGAATGGCATATTTTACCACCCTGTATTCCGGCTCCTCCGGCAACTGTGCGCTGATCCGCAGCGAGGACAAGTATCTGCTGATCGACATGGGCAAGAGCTGCCGCACGACTCTGACCGCGCTGAAATCTCTGGGTCTGGCGGTCAGCGACTGCGTCGGCATCCTCGTCACGCACGAGCACTCCGACCACGTCTCGGGACTGGATACCTTTTTGAAAAAGCACCCCGTCCCGCTGTACGGATGTGCCGATACGCTGGATACGCTGGCCTCCCGCGGCACGATTCCGCCCGCGGTGGAGGCAATCCCTGTGGACGGTCAGACGCTGGAAATCGGCAGCTTCACGGTGACGAGCTTTCCCACCAGCCATGATGTGCCCTGCTGCGGCTACCGCATCCGCACACAGGAAGGCCACGTCATGGCGTTCGCCACCGACCTCGGCTACCTGACGCCCGTCGTACAGGACAACCTGATGGGCTGCGATCTCGTCGCGCTGGAGGCCAACTATGACGCATTCAGCCTGCACGGCGGGCCGTACCCGTATTATTTGAAGGTGCGCATTGCCAGTGACCGCGGTCATCTGGACAACAAGGCCTGCGCGGCGGAGATTCTGGACCTGATTCAGGACGGCTGCAAAAAGTTTGCGCTCTGCCATTTGAGCCAGGCAAACAACTCGCCGGAGCTGGTCATGACCACCGTCTATAATGTGCTGCTGGCCGCGGGCATCCAGCCCGGACGGGACGTGCTGATTCAGACCCAGTCCCGCAGTGAGGTCAGCCCGTATATTGAATTTTGAGCGGGGGAGCCTATGCAGAATATTGATTTGATTGCCATTGGCAAGATGAACGCCGCCTACTTTGCGCAGGGCGTGGCCGAATACCAGAAGCGCCTCGGCGGCTTCTGCAATTTCCGTATTATCGAATTGCCCGAGGTGCAGATTGCCGACAAGAACGCCAGCGACAGGCAGATTGCCAAAGCGCTGCAAAAGGAGGGGGAGGCTATCCTGGCCAGCGTGCGCAGGGGTGCGTATCTCGTTGCGCTCTGTGTCGAGGGTAAGCAGGTATCCAGTGAGGATCTGGCGGCTATGATTGCAGACCGCGCCATGAGCGGCGCAGGGGATATGGCGTTTGTCATCGGCTCCTCCCACGGTCTGGACGACAGCGTCAAGCGCGCCGCACAGGCCCGCATCAGCCTGGGACGCATCACGCTGCCGCACCAGCTGGCGCGTCTTGTTTTGACTGAGCAGCTCTACCGCGCCTGCACGATCAACGCGGGAATGAAGTACCACAAGTAAGAAACGCTTTGCCGAATCGGTAGGGGCGGATCCCATATCCGCCCGCGGACGTTTTCGCCGCTGCAAGCGGAAAGTTTGCTCCCTGTAGGGGCCGATGCTCGCATCGGCCCGCAAATTAGCGCCAAAAAAATGCCCCGCATGGAGTTTTCATCTCCATGCGGGGCTGTTCAGTTACATATCAATAGTGCAGCAGATCCAGAGAATCCTGATACGGGGTCTCGGTGGCAACCTTCATGGTGGCCTCGTTCTTGTACTTGTTCAGCATAGCAACGCTCTTGGCGGGGTCAGCCAGCGTACCGGCACCGGCAATGCAGCCGCCCGGGCAGGCCATGCCTTCCAGCAGGTAGCCGTTGTACTTGCCGGCCTTGGCCATCATCATCATCTTCTTGCAGTCGGCCAGACCCTGGGCGCTCATGACCTTGACCTCGCGGTCCGGGTCCATCTTCTTGATGGCGTTGACAACCGCCTGTGCGACACCGCCGGAGGCAGCAAAGCCGCGGGCGTCGGCACTGGCGCTGTTGAAGGCATCCTCCGGGTTGTCCGGCAGGTCGGCAAAGTTGACAGCCTTGGCCTCAAACAGACCCATCAGCTCCTCGAAGGTCAGGACGAAGTCGACCTCACTGCGGACGGAACGGCGGCTGGCCTCCAGCTTCTTGGCGGCGCAGGGGCCGATAAAGCAGATACGGGCGTTGGGCTTTTCCTTCTTGATGAGGCGGGCGGTCAGAACCATGGGGGTCATGGCCATGCTGATGCACTCGGCCTGCTGGGGGAACAGCTTCTTAGCCATCACGCTCCACGCAGGGCAGCAGGACGTACCCATGAACGGGATCTTGGCGGGAACCTCTTCCATGAAGTCCTTTGCCTCGTCGATGGTGCACAGGTCGGCACCGATGGCGACCTCGGCCACATCGGCAAAGCCCAGCCGACGCATGGCTTCCTTCAGCTTGGAGGGAGTCATGCCGGGGAACTGGTTGATGAAGGCGGGGGCCACGATGGCAACGACCTCATCACCGCGCTTGATGGACTGGATCAGCTGGAAGATCTGCCCCTTGTCAACGATAGCTCCGAACGGGCAGTTGACAAGGCACATGCCGCAGGAAACGCACTTATCGTAATCGATCTCGGCACGGCCATGCTCGTCGGAGTGAATGGCACCCATGCCGCAGGCCGCGGCGCAGGGACGCTCGGTCTTGACGATGGCGCTGTAAGGGCAGCTGTTGACGCAGCGGCCACACTTGACGCAGAGGTTCTGGTCAATGTGGCTCTTGCCGTTGCGGAAGCTGATGGCGTGCTTCGGGCAGACCTCCTGGCAGGGGTGCGCCAGGCAGCCCTGGCACATGGCCGTGACCTTGATGATCTTCTCCGGGCAGGCGTTGCAGGCAAACTTGATAACATTGATCAGCGGCGGCTCGTAGTACTTGTCTGCAATGACGCTGTGCTCCAGGCCCTCGCTGGCGGGCACGCTCTCATCCAGCGGACGCAGGGACATGCCCATGGCCAGACGGACGCGCTCGGAGATGATGGCTCTCTCCAGAAAGATGCTGCTGCGCAGAGATTTTTCCTCACCGGGAATGATCTTGAAGGGCAGCTCACGCATCAGCTTTTCGTAGTCGGAAAGCTCGTTGACCTCATAGGCCATGCGGGCAACCTCAGTGAACACCTTGCGACGGATATCCGTTACGGGGGTGTAAATGCCTCTCATGTAATTGCTCCTTTGTTTTGCTCTGTTTGCTCCAAAAGTGACGTATCAGCGGGTACACCCGCTCCTGTTAAAATTTTACCAAAAATCCATACTTTTTGCAAGAGGGCAGGCAACAAAAAACAGGAAAAACTCTGTAAAATCCAGAGATTTCCCTGCAGAATGGATGCAATCTCTCTTGCGGCGCGGCGGCATCCCCGGCTTGCAGGGGCGGATGCCTGCATCCGCCCGCGGGCCGATGCAAGCATTGCCCCCTACATCGAGCATGAATAACGGCGTTGCAACAATCAATATAAATCAAACGATCTCCGCCCTGCACCGCTTCCCGTCCCAGGCACCCAGCGTGACCTCCACAACGTCGCCGGTCTTGTGCCCGGGTGCATTGACCAGCACAGGCAGGTACTGCTTCGTGTAGCCGGTGAACATTGTGGCGGACAGCGGCGTTTCCAGCAGCACGCTGGCCTTGCGGCCCTGCATAGAGGCCGCTTCGGCAGCGCGTACCTCCTCCACAGCGGCGGTCATGCGGCGGCTGCGGGCCTCCTTCTCGTGCTCGGGCAGCTGGTCGGCAAAGTCGTAGGCTGCCGTTCCTTCGCGGCGGGAGTAGGGGAACACATGCACCTTCAAAAACCTCATTCCCGTCACAAAGGCCATGCTGGCTTCAAAGTCATCCTCCGTCTCGCCGGGGAAACCGACGATGACATCGGTGGTAAAGCTGACGTTGTCCGCACCGAATGCTGCGCGCAACTTGGCTGCAATGTCGGCGTACTGGGCCGTCGTGTAGGGGCGACGCATGGCGCGCAGCGTCTTGTCACAGCCGCTCTGCAGGCTTAAATGGAACTGCGGGCAGAGCTTCTTTACGGTGGCCATGCGGCGGATGTCGTCATCGTGCAGCATGTCGGGGTCAAGGCTGCCCAGCCGGATGCGCTCAATGCCGGGAACCTCGGCGGCTTTTTCGATCAGTTCCACCAGGCTCGTACCGCTGTCGGTGCCGTAGCTCGGCAGGCTGATGGCCGTCAGCACGACCTCCTTATACCCGGCGTCGGCCAGGCGGCGCAGTTCCTCCAGCACGCTCGCCTCATCTCGGCTGCGCACCGGACCGCGGGCACGCGGAATAACGCAGTAGGCGCAGCGGCGGTTGCAGCCGTCCTCGACCTTGACAAAGGCGCGGGTGTGCTCGGCAAACTTATCCATGGGCAGCTCTTCAAAGCGCTCGCCCTTCTCGTGGGGGCGAATGTCGACGACGCGCTCCTCCTCACCGTTCAGCACCTTCTGCACGTCGGTCAGAATCGCGTGACGGTTGCCGGAGCCGGTCACAACGTCCGCCTCTGCAATCTCGGCGGCCTCGTCCGGGAAGGCCTGTGGGTAGCACCCTGTCAGAACGGTCACCGCGCCGGGGTTCTCGCGCTTGGCACGGCGCAGCCATTTGCGGCTCTTCTGGTCGCCGAAGTTCGTCACGGTGCAGCTGTTGACGATGTAGACATCCGCACCTTCTTCATTGGAGACAACGGTGTAGCCGTTTTCCTCAAACAGCTGGGCCAGCGCGCCCGTTTCATTCTGGTTTACCTTGCAGCCCAAGGTGTAAAAAGTTACCCGCATGGTGTATGATTCCTTTGCTTTTATAAATAGTAGACATATATGGTTTATTATAATAGAATCCAGTTAAAAGCGCAATACTAATTCCGCACAGAGCAGCATATCGTAGTACCAAAGCGATTTCCGCCGGAGGTGTGCTGCCATGAAAAAACGTGCCGTGACCCTGCTGCTCTGCCTGCTGCTGGTGGTGCTTTCGCTGCTGCGCGGGTTTGCCGCGTCCGCTGCGGGCATCACCCCGGCGACCAACGCCGACTTTGACGTGCCCTGCGCGGCGGCCATCTTGATCGACGAGGACTCCGGCACGGTGCTCTATGAGAAAAACGCCGATGCCCGGCGCCCAATTGCCTCCATCACTAAGGTCATGACACTGCTGCTGGCGTTTGAGGCCCTCGAGGCGGGCAAGATACACCTTGACGATTTTGTCCCTGTCAGTGAGCACGCCTACCACATGGGCGGCAGTCAGATCTGGCTCGAGCCCGGCGAGCAGATGACGCTGGACGACATGCTCAAGGCCATCTGCATTTCCAGCGCCAACGACGCCGCGGTGGCCGTGGCTGAGTATGTCGGCGGCAGCGAAACCGCTTTTGCGGAGATGATGAACGTCCGCGCGTATGAGCTCGGCATGAAGAATACCCACTTTGTCAACGCCTGCGGGCTGGACGAGGCAGGGCACCTTTCCACCGCGCGGGATGTCGCCCTGATGAGCCGCGAAATGCTTCTGCACCATACCGAGGTGCGGGACTACTGCTCGATCTGGATGGACACGCTGCGCGGCGGCGCGACCCAGCTCGTCAACACCAACAAGCTGCTCAAAAGCTACCGCGGCATCACGGGGCTGAAAACCGGCACCACCGGCAAGGCGGGCGTCTGTATCTCCGCCAGCGCCGAGCGCGACGGCCTGCGGCTGATCGCTGTCGTGCTGGGCTCTGCGTCGGGCAAGGAACGCTTCCAGGCAGCCAGTACGCTGCTGGATTACGGCTTTGCCCATTATGAGAGCGCAGCCGCCGCGCTGCCCGGCGACGCGCCGCAGACGCTGCCCGTGGAGCACGGCACGGCGGCGACAGTCCCGCTGAACTACGAAAGCCCCGGACACTGCCTGATGCCCAAGGGCGAGGGCGGCACCCTGGAAGCCGTCGTCGAGCTGCCCGCGTCGCTGTCTGCGCCCGTCGCGGCGGGTGAACAGGTGGGCCGCATTAAAATACTGCATCAGGGCACGGAAATGTGCAGCTATCCCATCACAGCAGCACAGAACGTTGATGCGTTAAGTTTCCGCTACTGCCTCCGCCTTCTTGCCCAAAGCCTGCTGCTCCGGAATTGAATTTGTGCAAATTTCATGAAAAAGTCGAAAAAAGACCCCTACTTTTGCTTGACAATACCGACGTAAAACGGTATCATGGGGATATAAAAATCATAAAGGAGGAGCTAAAGATGGCTGTTTCTTTTAACGGCAAGCATCTTGCAAAATTCATCCGTCCTGAAGAATATGAGGCAATCTATCCGCAGGTCGAGTTGGCCCACAATCAGCTGGAATCCAAAACGGGTGCCGGCAATGATTTTCTGGGCTGGCTGGACCTGCCTGTTACTTATGATAAGGAAGAGTTTGCCCGCATCAAGGAGGCTGCGCAGAAGATCCGCTCGGATTCCGATGTGCTGCTCGTCGCCGGTATCGGCGGTTCTTATCTGGGCGCACGCGCTGTGGTCGAGGCCGTCAAGGGCCTGTACCACAATGAGGCTGACGACGGCCTGAAGATTTATTTCTGCGGCAACACCATCAGCCCCACGGCCCTGAACGACATCATCAAGCTGACGAAGGGCAAGCGCTTCTCGATCAACGTCATCTCCAAGTCCGGCACCACCACCGAGACCGCGCTCGCGTTCCGCGTGCTGCGCAAGCTGCTGGAGGATTCTGTCGGCGCCGAGGAGGCCAACAAGCGCATCTACGCCACGACGGACCGCGCCAAAGGCACGCTGAAGCAGCTGGCAACCGAGCAGGGCTGGCCGACCTTCGTCGTTCCCGACGACGTCGGCGGACGCTACTCCGTCCTGACTGCTGTCGGCCTGCTGCCCATTGCCTGCGCCGGTATCGACGTCGACGAGCTCATGCAGGGCGCTGCCGATGGCCGCGAGAAGTTCGGCAAGCTGTCCCCGGACAACGACGCCTACCGCTACGCCATGACCCGCAACATCCTGTACCGCAAGGGCAAGAGCGTTGAGACGCTGGCCTGCTTCGAGCCTGACTTCACGATGATGAACGAGTGGTACAAGCAGCTGTTCGGCGAGAGCGAGGGCAAGGACCAGAAGGGCCTGATGCCGACCTCCTGCATCTTCTCCACCGACCTGCACTCCATGGGCCAGTTCCTGCAGGACGGCGCACGCATCATGTTCGAGACCTACGTCGACGTCAAGCACACCCGCGACGACTTCTATATTGAGGAGCTTGAGGGCAACTTTGACGGCCTGAACTTCCTGGCCAACCAGAATATGAGCGTTGTCAACCGCAAGGCAATGGAGGGCACGATTCTCGCCCACACCGACGGCGGCGTGCCGCTGGGCCTGATCGAGGTCGACAGCCTGTCCGCCCACGATGTCGGTGAGCTGATCTACTTCTTCTGGCGTGCCTGCGCCGTCTCCGGCTATCTGCTGAGTGTCAATCCGTTCGACCAGCCCGGTGTTGAGAGCTACAAGAAGAATATGTTCGCGCTGCTGGGCAAGCCCGGCTATGAGGACCGCAAGGCTGAGCTGGAGGCCGCGCTGAAAGACTAAAGGAACTACGCGCACTGCGCGCTGACGAATATAAGGAGGTAACCCCCTATGCTGAAACTGATTGTTGGAACCAAAGGCTCCGGTAAGACCAAGACCATGATCGATATGATCGACAAGGCCGTCAAGACCACCTCCGGCAACATTGTTGTCATTGAAAAGTGCATGAAGCTCACCACCGAGATCAACCACTCCGCCCGTCTGGTAGACGTTGACGAGTACGGCGTTGCCGGTGCTGATATGCTGTACGGCTTTGTGGCAGGCGTGCTGGCAGGCAACTACGATATTACCGAGCTGTTCCTCGACGGCATCCTGCGCATCACCGACCACGATATGGCCGCTGCCGCCAAGGTCCTGAACGCCATCGACAAGATCACCTCCAACATCGAGGTCGTCGTCACGGTTTCTGCCGATGCGGCTGACCTGCCGGAGAACCTGAAGAAGTTCGTCATCTGAACCTTCTGAACCGCAAAAATTGAGATTTCGGGGCGGGAAAGTGCTTCCCGCCCCGATTTTCTGCGGAAAATCCAAAAAAATCTCAACTTTTTGTGTTTTACAGGTTGACAAGACCCTTTCGCTTGTGTATACTATTTAAGCAACCTTTTGAGGTGTACTATGCAATTTGATATTCGTTCTTTTCTGGAGAGTGGCCGTAAGCCGTTTGAGGCGCATTTTGAGGCTGATTTCTCCAAGGCGGATTTCGGGGGTTACAGCGTAAACAACCCGGCAGTATGTGACTTTACGGCGACGCTGACCGAAGACGGCGCAGCGTTGCTATTGTGTGTAAGGGCTCATATTGATGCCGAGTGCGCGCGTTGCCTGGAACCGCTGACCCGGGATTACGATTTTACACGCGAATACTTCGTGCGGGATCGTGATTTGGAGGATCCGGATTTTGAACTGCCGTGCAATGAGAACGGTTGTCTCGACCTCGAGGAGCTCGCCTATCAGGAGCTGATTTTTGAGGTGCCTGCAGTACTGCTGTGCAGTGCTGATTGTCAAGGTCTATGCCCCATCTGCGGCAAGAAGAAGGCGGCAGGATGTTCCTGCCAACCGGCAGACAATGCTGCCCCTGCAGATGCAAGGCTTAGCATATTAAAACAACTATTAAGTTGAATTTCACCAAGGAGGTGTCCGATTATGGCTATCGTACCCAAGAGAAAGCATTCTCAAGCCCGCCGCGATAAACGTCGCTCTAATGTCTGGAAACTGGAGGCGCCTACGCTGGTGAAGTGCCCGCAGTGTGGCGAACTGAAGGTTCCCCATAAGGTTTGCGGCAAGTGTGGCTACTACAAAGGCCAGGAAGTCATCAAGAAAGAGGCGTAAGTCTCTTGCGTGGGGAGGGCGATGCCTTCCCCATTTTTTATTGAACAACCATCGCAAAGGAGTGTGACACCATGGCCCTGTATGTGACAGCGGTAGATGAAAATTCCCCCGCGGAGCGCTTCGGCCTTACCGTAGGCTGTGCGCTGCTGGCCATCGACGGTCATCCCCTGAACGATGCACTGGACTACCAGTTTTATACAACGCCCACCTCGTTCTCCCTGGAAGTGTGTGAGAACGAGCAGCACCGCACCGTGCAGATCACCAAGGCGGAGTATGAGCCGCTGGGCTGCAACTTCAAGACCTATCTGGGCGACGAAAAGCACAGCTGCGCCAATCACTGTATGTTCTGCTTTATTGACCAGCTGCCGCCCGGTATGCGGGAGCCGCTCTATTTTAAGGATGACGACGAGCGGCTCTCCTTCCTGTTCGGCAACTATATCACGCTGACAAACCTGACCGACCACGAAATTGACCGTATCATCCAGATGCATATCAGCCCGATCTTCGTCTCGGTCCACACGACAAACCCCGCACTGCGGGTACGGATGCTGGCCAACAAGCGCGGCGGCGAGGTGCTCGACTATTTGCCCAGGCTGGCGGCGGGCGGCATCGAGTTGAACTGTCAGCTCGTGCTCTGCCGCGGCGTCAACGACGGCGACGAGCTGCGCCGCACCCTGACCGACCTGTTGGCCCTGCGCCCGCAGGTCGGCAGCATCGCCGCCGTGCCAGCCGGTGTGACCGATTACCGCAAGGGTCTGTACAAGCTGACACCCTACGATAAGGAAACCGCCGCCGCCACGCTGGATATTCTGGAAGAATTTGCGCAGAAATGCCGCGCCGAGTATGGCCGCAGCGTCATCTACCCCAGCGATGAGTGGTATCTGACCGCCGAGCGCCCGCTGCCTCCGGCAGAGTTCTACGATGCGTTCGCGCAGTTGGAGGACGGCGTCGGCATGTGGCGGCTCTACCACGACACCTTTTTGGAAGAACTGGAAAATTACACGGGTCTGGTGCTGCCCCACAGTATGGATGTGGTTACCGGCACGCTGGCCGGGCCGCTGATCCGGGAATGCGCCGATGCGCTGATGCAGAAGCATCCGCAGGTAAAGATCACCGTGCACGAGATCAAAAATGAGTATTTCGGCGGCAACGTCAGCGTGGCAGGCCTTGTCACGGGCACCGACATCATCAAGCAGTGCAGCGGCAAACTGCACAGTGACCTGCTGGCCGTGCCCGAGGTCATGATCCGCGACGAGAAGGGCCAGTTCCTTGACGACATCACGCTGGAGGAGCTTGGCAGGACGCTGGGCTGCCGCGCCGTCAGTATCCCCACCGACGGCGGCGGATGCTGCAAGGCAATGCTGAGCACCCACAAGCGCAAAACGATAAAATTCAGACGATAAGAGAGTAGAGAGGGAGGAAGGCAGACATGGCAAAACCGATTGTAGCCATCGTGGGCCGCCCCAACGTGGGCAAGTCCACCATTTTTAATAAGCTGACCGGTCAGCGCCTCGCCATTGTCGAGGACACCCCCGGCGTCACCCGTGACCGCATCTTCTGCGACTGCGAGTGGTCCGGCCACAAGTTCCTGCTGGTGGACACCGGCGGCATCGAGCCGCGCATTGACGACGGCCTGCTGGCCCACATGCGCGAACAGGCACAGCTGGCCATTGATTCCGCAGACTGCATCGTCATGGTGACGGAGCTGTCCGCGGGCGTCACACCGCAGGATCAGGACGTTGCCGGAATGCTTATGCGCAGCGGCAAGCCCGTTGTGCTGGCTGTCAACAAGTGCGATAAGGTCGGCGAACCCCCGATGGAGCTGTACGACTTCTACAGCCTCGGCCTCGGCGAGCTGATTCCGGTTTCCGGCGTGCACGGCCACGGCACCGGCGACCTGCTGGACGCGGTCTGCGCCCACCTCAACTTTGAGGAGGACGAGGAAGACACGGATGACCGCATCACGGTTGCCGTCATTGGCCGCCCCAACGTCGGCAAATCCAGCCTCATCAACCATATTCTGGGCGAGAACCGTCTGATCGTCGCCAACGAAGCCGGTACGACCCGCGATGCCATCGACACGATGGTGGAGAACAAGTACGGCAAGTTCATCTTTACCGATACCGCCGGCCTGCGCAAGCGCGGCAAGGTCGAGAGCGGCGTTGAGCGCTACAGCGTCCTGCGCAGTCTGGCCGCTGTCGAGCGCAGCCGTGTCTGCGTCATTATGATCGACGCGACGGTAGGCTTCACCGAACAGGACTCCAAGGTCGCCGGCTACGCGCATGAGCAGGGCAAGGCCTGCATCATCGCCGTCAACAAGTGGGACGCCGTCGAGAAGGACAGCTACACGATGGACGCTATGCGCAAAAAGCTGGAGGAGGACTTCAGCTTCATGTCCTATGCCCCCATCGTCTTTATCAGCGCCAAGACCGGTCAGCGCGTCGACAAACTGTTTGAGACCATCCACTTTGTGGATGTCCAGAATGGTACCCGCGTGCCCACCGGCGCACTGAACGAGATGCTGGCCCGTGCCACCGCCAAGGTCCAGCCGCCGTCTGACAAGGGCAAGCGCCTGAAGGTATTCTATATCACCCAGATTTCGACCCGCCCGCCGACGTTCGTCTGCTTCGTCAACCAGAAAGCACTGTTCCATTTCTCGTACCAGCGCTATCTGGAAAACCAGATTCGTGAGACGTTCGGCCTGACCGGCACCCCCATCAAGATGATTACCCGCGAGCACGGCGACGGCGCGGTCAAGGCAGGAAAGGTGTAACCCATGGTGAAAAATATCCTTCTGGCCTGCGTGCTGACCGCAGCAGGCGGTTACCTGCTGGGCAGCATCCTGTTCGGCGTGCTGATTTCTAAAGTCATGTACAATGACGATGTGCGCAACCATGGCAGCGGCAACGCAGGCATGACCAACGTTCTGCGCACCTACGGCAAGCTGCCCGCCGTGTTCACTACCCTCGGTGACGTGGGCAAGAGCGTTGCGGCTGTCAACCTGGGCCGCTTCATCTTTGGCGCACTGCTCTCCGGCACGGGTGCGGCCTGGCAGAACCCGCTGGATCCCGTCTGCGGCGCGTATCTGGCCGCCATCTTCTGCATGATCGGCCATAGCCGACCCATTTTCTTCGGCTTTAAGGGCGGCAAGGGCGTGCTGGTCGGCGCGGGCGCGGCCCTCGCCACCGAGCCGCTCGTCTGCGCCGTGCTGCTGGGCATCTTCCTGATTGAGGTCGCTGTCACCCGCATTGTCTCTCTGGGCAGCATCATCATTGCTGCACTGTACCCGGTGGGCACTCTCATCAACCTGATTGCCCGCGGCGCGAACGCCGCTACCATCGTGTTCAGCACGGTTTGCTGCGTGATCATGGCCGCTATGGTCATCTGGCTGCACCGCTCCAACATTGAGCGCCTGAAAAACGGCACCGAGTACCGCTTTGGGCAAAAGAAATAAACTGTCCTAATGGCACCGCATGATTTTGGTCATGCGGTATTTTTTGTACATAGTGTGCAATAATGAAAATCTGTTATACTGAAGGCGTGATGTGACATGACAAAAACCATAGAAGCCACCTGGCTGCTTTTGCAGCAGCACCAGGGCGAGACCTTCCACACCGCCAAGGGTCTGCCGTTCACCTATACGATCCGCGGCGGCGAACTTTTCGTGAACCGCCGCCGGAAGTCGATCACCGTCTCCACGGTTCGACGTGCGCTGGAAAAAATTACACTGCTCGAGGCCGCAGGGGAGGTCATCACCGGTCCCAAGAAAATCGGCTGCTACGGGGCCAGCTACCTTTACCCGGCGCTGTTGGCGCTGGACGTTCTGGAAAGACCGGCCCTGCCGGGGCAGGAAGAATTTACCGATGCCGCAATTGTGAACTAGATATGAAATCTGTACAAAATGCACCCTATACGTGAAAAATAACTGTTGAAATACTCTGCAAACTGTTGTATACTGGTAGCATTAAGGCAGATAATGGAGGTCAGGCACCGATGAAGGGTCTTTACGATGTGGCACGTCATCTTGTATGGCTGACGCAGTTTGGCCTGTCGGTGGTCGTACCGCCGACGCTCTGCATTGCCGGTTCGGTCTGGCTGCGGCATCGGTTCACATTGGGCGGCTGGGTCGTAGCTGTCGGCGTTGTGGTCGGGGTGCTGGCCGCGGTAAGCTGCCTGCGCGGCTCGCTGCAGGCGCTGGACCGGCAGGGCCGCCCCGCCAAAAAAGACGGCGAAAAGACATCTCCTATATCCTTTGACCGACATTAGAAAGGGGAGTTCACCCTTGCAAAAGCATCGTGATGTATTGCAGCAGGCAAGCCGCCTGGCTGTGGCCGTGGCGCTCTGCATTGCCGCTATGCTGGCGGTCTATGCGCTGACCGGGCACTTTACCAACGCTGTGCTTCTCGGCGCTCTGATTGGCTTTGTGATGGCGATGGGGAACTTCCTCTCGCTGAGCATCACAGTCTCCAACGCCATGAATCGTGCCGCCAACGGCGGCAGCCCGCAGAAGGCGCAGCTGGAGATTCAGACGTCGAGCGTCGTCCGCCCGGTCATTCTGGTCATCATTTATATCCTGCTGTTTCGTGCAGAGCTGTGTGACCCGCTGGCGGCCATCCTGCCGCTGCTCTTTGCGCAGGTCTGCATCAAGCTCATCGACTTTTTCCGCCCGGATCCCCAGGCGGCACAAAAGACAAAGGACGGTGATTCCACCCCATGAATGGTCCGAAAATCTACTTTACCATCCCGTTGTTCGGCGGCATCGGCATCACACAGACGACGGTCTCGTCGTTTGTTGTCATGCTGCTGCTTTGCATAGCGGCGGTCGTGCTGGGCAGTAACCTGCAAAAGCGGCCAAGCCGCCGTCAGGTGCTCGTCGAAAAAGGCGTGACGATGCTCTATGACATGGTCGAAAGCACGATGGGCAAGCACAACAGTTATTGGACACCCTACATCGGCGCGCTGTTCCTCAGTTCCATCTGCGGTTCGTTCATCGGCATGACGGGCATCTTCCGCTCGTCGACGGCTGATTTGTCTACGACGGTGACTTGGGCGCTGATGACAAGCTTTATCTGCTGGGGCTGTTCCATCAAGCGCAACGGTGTCGGCGGCTGGCTGAAGGGCTTCACCGAGCCAATCGTCGTCATGACCCCAATGAACCTTGTTTCCGAGATCGCACAGCCGATCTCGATGGCGTTCCGTCACTTCGGCAACATTGCAGGCGGAAGCGTCCTGACAAGCCTTGTCTACTCGGCACTGGCGACCGTTTCTGCGGCGGTGCTGGGTCTGGTCGGCAAGAGCGTCATTGTGGGAATTCTCGTTCTGACAGTCGGCGCGGCGCTGTTGTACAGCGGCGTCAAGACGAAAAAGCTGGCGCGCAAGATCTTCGGCATCGTTTTCGCCGTGACCGGCGCACTCTCCCTTTTGGGGCTGACAGGCGTACCGTATCTGGAGGTCGGTGTCCCCGGAATCCTGAGCCTGTATTTCGATATTTTCTCCGGCGGCGTACAAGCCCTTGTTTTCAGCCTGTTGACAATGGTGTACGTGGGCAATGCCTGCCCGCCCCCGGAGGAAGCCTGAATCCGTATTTATTATTTAGGAGGATATTTCTATGGAAGCTGCAATCGTAAAAGCTGCCTGCGCAATCGGCGCTGGTATCGCAATGGGCTTTGGCGCCATCGGCCCGGCTGTCGGTGAAGGTAACGCCGTCGGCAAGGCATTGGAGGGCATGGCCCGCCAGCCGGAGATGGCCAACGACCTGCGTACCAACATGATCCTGGGCTGCGCCATCACCGAGTCCACCGGTATTTACTCGCTGGTCATCGCGCTGCTGCTGCTCTTTGTGTTCTGATTAAACTGCTGAATTGGAGGAATAGCTCATGACGGGCTTTGAAAGTTTTGTAGGCGTCAACCCGTGGACTGCGCTGTTTACCTTCTGCAATATGCTCATCACCTTTGCAGTGCTGAAAAAGTTCCTTTTCAAGCCTGTGAAGAAGATGATCGATGACCGCCAGCAGGAGATCGATACGATGTATGCCGACGCGGATGCCGCCAAACAGAAGGCTGCGGATCTCGAGAAGGAGTACGCCGACCACCTGCAGAGCATCAAGGATGAACGCGACGCCATGCTGCGCGAGGCAACCGCCCGCGCCCAAAAGCGCGAGGAGGAGATTGTCGGCGAGGCCAGGGCTGAGGCGGCGTCCATCCGCGCTGCGGCGGAGGCAGACATTGCCCAGGAACGCAAGAAGGCTGTCAACGACCTGAAAAATGAGATCGGCGGCATGGCTGTCGAAATTGCCGGTAAGGTCGTGGAGCGCGAGATCAACGAGTCTGACCATCAGGCCCTGATCGATGAGTTTATCAGGAATGTGGGGGATGCCTCATGACCGAGCTTGCAAAGCGCTACGGCGGCAGCTTGTATGAGCTGGCGGCAGAGGAAAATCTGACCGACGAGCTTTTGCAGCAGCTGCGCACCGCGGTAAACAGCATCGAAGCCGAGCCGCAGTACCTGCGTCTGCTCTCGACGCCCAGCGTTCCCAAAAAGGAGCGCTGCGCCCTGCTGGACAAGGCGTTCGAGGGAGCCCACCCCTACCTCGTCAGCTTCCTCAAGCTGCTGTGCGAGGAGGATCTGCTGGGTGAGCTGCCGGGCTGTCTGCGCGCGTATCAGGACCGCTACAATGTTGACCACAATATCCTTGAGGTCACGGCAGTATCGGCCATTGCGCTGACCGCGCCCAGCCGCGAAAAGCTGCTGGCAAAATTGCAGAAAATGACAGGCAAAAACATCGTCCTGACCGAGACTGTGGACCCCGCCGCTTTAGGCGGTCTGCGGCTTGACATGGACGGCACACGCCTGGACGGCACCGTGCAGCGCCATCTGGAGCGCCTGCGTACAGAAATCGACGGTGCAGTCCTTTAAGTAAAATCGCACCCATTCTATAGATTGTGTGGTGAACCAAACAGTGCAACTGAAACCCGAACAGATTTCCCGCATCATCCGTTCCCAAATCAAGTACTACGAGAATGCCATTGAGCAGACTGAGACTGGAACGGTAACGATGGTGGGCGACGGTATTGCGCGCGCCGCGGGGCTTGACAACTGTATGGCCGGTGAGCTGGTCCAGTTTGAGAGCGGCACCTACGGCATGGCGCAAAACCTGGAAGAAAACAGTGTCTCCATCGTCCTGCTTGGTGATGATGAAGGCATCAAGGAAGGCAGTACCATCAAGCGCACCGGCAAGGTCGTTTCCGTGCCGGTGGGCGAGGGTATGATTGGCCGCGTGGTCAACGCGCTGGGCCAGCCCATCGACGGAAAAGGCCCCATCGAGGCTGCCGACTACCGCGCCATTGAGTCCCCGGCGCCCGGCATCCTGGACCGTCAGCCCGTCAAGCAGCCTTTGCAGACCGGCATTAAGGCCATCGACTCGATGATTCCGATTGGCCGCGGCCAGCGTGAGCTTATCATCGGTGACCGCCAGACCGGCAAGACCGTCATTGCCACCGATACCATCATCAACCAGAAGGGCAAGGACGTTCTGTGCATCTATGTTGCCATCGGTCAGAAGCGCTCTACCGTGGCAACGCTGGTCGAGAATCTCGAGAAAAACGGCGCTATGGCGTACACAACCGTCGTCTGCGCCACCGCGTCCGAGCTGTCGCCTTTGCAGTATATCGCCCCCTACGCAGGCTGCGCCATGGGTGAATACTTCATGAACAAGGGCAAGCACGTCCTGATCATCTACGATGACCTGTCCAAGCACGCTGTCGCGTACCGTGCGCTCTCGCTGCTGATTCGCCGTCCCCCGGGACGCGAGGCTTACCCCGGCGACGTTTTCTACCTGCACAGCCGCCTGCTGGAACGCGCGGCCAAGCTGAGTGACGCCAAGGGCGGCGGCTCGCTGACCGCACTGCCCATCATCGAGACGCAGGCGGGCGACGTTTCCGCCTATATCCCGACGAACGTCATTTCCATTACCGACGGTCAGATCTTCCTTGAGACAGAGCTGTTCCACGCGGGCATCCGCCCCGCCGTCAACCCCGGCATCTCGGTTTCCCGTGTCGGCGGCAACGCCCAGATCAAGGCCATGAAAAAGGTTGCCGGTACCCTGAAGCTGATTTACTCTCAGTATCGTGAACTGCAGGGATTCGCCCAGTTCGGCTCTGACCTGGACGCCGACACCAAGTCCCGTCTGGCCCAGGGTGAGCGCATCGTCGAGGTGCTCAAGCAGGACCGCAACAGCCCCGTCGCCGTCGAAAAGCAGGTTGCCATCCTGTATGCGACCATTCACAGCTACCTGAAGGATGTGGCCGTTGCCGATATTACAGAGTATGAGCGTCGCCTGTATGAGTACCTGGACGAGAACGTTACCGCCGCGGGCGTGATGGAGACTATCCGCACGACGGGCGATCTGAAGCCCGAAACCGAGGAGCAGCTCAAGCAGGTGCTGGCTGACTTCACAGCCCAATTCCTCAAAGAAAAATAAACTGCAAAGGAGGTGCCGCCGATGGCCGGTTCCATGAAGGAAATCAAGCTGCGTATCCGAAGCGTCGAAAGCACCATGCAGATCACCAAGGCCATGGAGCTTGTGGCATCCAGCAAGCTGCGCCGTGCCAAGGAGCGTGTCGAGGGCAGCCGCCCATATTTTGAGACGCTCTACAGCACACTGTATGACATTGTCAGCGCGGACTCGGGGTTCGACAGCCCGTATCTCGTCAGGCGGGATACGAACCGCCGCCTGTATATCGTTATCGCGGGTGACCGCGGTCTGGCGGGCGGCTACAACTCCAATATCCTCAAGGCCATCGAGGCGGACGCCGAGGGCGCGGATTATTGCGTACTGCCCATCGGCAAAAAGGCCGTCGAGCACTTTGAGCGCCGCAAGGCAGCCATCCTGACCACCGCCTTCGCGGAGGCAGGGGATTTGTCTGTCAGCGATTGCTTTGAGATTTCCCGCCTCGTCTGCCAAAAATTCCTGGCAGGGGAGTTTGACGAGATCCGCCTTGGTTTTACGCAATTTGTCTCTATGCTGACCCAGACGGCCACCGTGCTGCCGGTCCTGCCCTTTGACGTTCAGCGCCCCAAGCCGGGCCACGAGCGCGAAAGCCTGATGATGTATGAGCCGGACGGAAAGACCGTCTTTGACGCCATTATCCCCGAGTATCTCGCGGGCGTCGTCTACGGTGCCCTGTGCGAGAGCGTTGCCAGTGAGCAGGGCGCGCGCCGTATGGCGATGGACGCCGCCACCAAGAACGCAGGCGAGATGATCGACCATCTGAACCTGTACTACAACCGTGCGCGTCAGGCCGCTATCACCCAGGAAATCACCGAGATTGTGGCCGGTGCCGATGCGGAGTCTTAAGGCAACACCACATAATTCCCGCCTTACGGCTTAAGCACCGCTCCGGCGGCTGCGGCACGGCATCTGCGTTGCCAAAATGCTCGATAAGACATCCAGTATTATCTGCGCTTTTGGCTTAGCAGCTGCCGCACCTCGCTCGCCGTATCGGCACTTAGAATTATGCGGTATTGCCTTAAAGAAAAAGCCCACTAAAGGAGTGTGTGCTATGCCAGAAAAACACATCGGAAAGGTCGTACAGGTCATGGGACCTGTACTGGACATCCGATTCAGGGACGGTGAACTGCCCGCCCTTCTGAACGCCGTTGAACTGGAAAACAACGGCAAAAAGCTGATCGTTGAGGTTGCCCAGCACATTGGCGATAACGTCGTGCGCTGCATTGCCATGGCGGCCACCGACGGCCTTGTCCGCGGTACGGATGCCGTGGATACCGGCGAACCGATCAAGGTGCCCGTTGGTGACGAGTGCCTGGGCCGCGTGTTCAACCTGCTGGGCGAGCCCGTCGACGAGCAGCCCGCGCCGGAGAACATCGAGCGCTGGCCCATCCACCGTCCGGCTCCTGCCTTTGACGAGCAGGAGTCCGCCACGGAAATTCTCGAGACCGGCATCAAGGTCGTTGACCTGATCTGCCCCTACGCCAAGGGCGGCAAGATCGGTCTGTTCGGCGGTGCCGGTGTCGGCAAGACCGTTCTGATTCAGGAACTGATCTATAACATTGCCACGGCCCACAACGGCTATTCCGTCTTTACCGGCGTCGGTGAGCGCACCCGCGAGGGCAACGACCTGTACGGTGAAATGCGCGAGAGCGGCGTTCTGAACAAGACAGCGTTGGTCTACGGCCAGATGAACGAGCCGCCGGGAGCCCGTATGCGCGTCGCCCTGTCCGGCCTGACGATGGCGGAATACTTCCGCGACGTCAAGCACCAGGACGTGTTGCTCTTTATCGACAATATCTTCCGCTTCACCCAGGCCGGTTCCGAGGTTTCGGCGCTGCTGGGCCGTATGCCCTCTGCCGTCGGCTACCAGCCCACGCTGGCCACCGAGATGGGCGCCCTGCAGGAGCGTATTACCTCCACCCGTAAGGGCTCGATCACGTCGGTGCAGGCCGTCTATGTGCCCGCGGACGACCTGACCGACCCCGCGCCCGCCACGACCTTCACCCACCTGGACGCCACCACGGTTCTGAGCCGTGACATCGCCTCCCAGGGCATTTATCCGGCTGTCGACCCGCTGGACTCCACCTCCCGTATCCTCTCGCCCGAAGTTGTCGGCCGGGAGCACTACGAGGTCGCCCGCGCCGTGCAGCAGGTGCTGCAGCGCTACAAGGAGCTGCAGGACATTATTGCCATCATGGGTATGGACGAGCTGTCCGAGGAGGACAAGATCACGGTGGCCCGTGCCCGCAAGGTGCAGCGCTTCCTGTCCCAGTCCTTCCATGTTGCGGAGCAGTTCACCGGTATGCCCGGCCAGTATGTGCCGCTGAAGGAGACCCTGCGTGGCTTTAAGATGATTTTGAACGGCGAGTGCGACAGCATCCCCGAGAGCTGTTTCCTGTTCGCCGGTACGATTGATGATGTCCTGGCCAAGGCCAAGCAGCAGTAAGGCGGTGGGAGTATGGCAACTTTCCCGCTCAAGATCATGACGCCGGACGGCGTTGCGTTTGATGGCGCGGTCACGTCGGTATCCTGCCGCACCATCAACGGTCAGCTTCAGCTGCTGGCGCGGCATATCGACATCTGCACGGCTCTGGGCATGGGCGAGGCTCATATTAAGCTGGAGGACGGCACGGTCCGCCGCGCAGCCTGTATGGGCGGTATGCTGAGCATGCTTGGCGGCGAGTGCCATCTGCTGGCAACGACCTTTGAATGGGCCGATGCCATTGATGCCGAGCGCGCCGCCCGCAGCAAGGCCCGTGCCGAAGCATTGCTGGCCCAGAAGAATCTGGACAAGCGCGACATGCAGCTTGCCGAGGCCCGTTTAAGGCGTGCCTTGGTGCGCAGCAGCGTGGCCGCCCGCAAGGATATTTGAATCCGACTGCCCTCGCCGTTTGGCGGGGGCGTTTTATTTTTCGAACCCGCCGCAAAGCACTGTGGTCAGTGTCTCAAACGCCCCGCCGCGCTTGCCTTTTGCGTCCGCACACGGTATAATACAGATATGAATACTGCAATGATTTACATCCTTATTATGAATGCCATCGGCTTCTGCCTGATGGGGCTGGACAAGCACCGTGCCCGCACACGGCAGTGGCGCGTGCCGGAGAAGATCCTGTTTGGCGCGGCTCTGCTGGGCGGCAGTGCCGGTGCATGGGCCGGTATGTACGTGTTCCATCACAAGACGCGCCACTGGTATTTTGTAGTGGGCATACCGCTGATCCTTGCGGCCCAGCTGACGCTGGCTGTTTATTTTACGCGCTGAACCAGGCAGGGGAGGTGTCCCGCCGTGTCATTTTTTACTGCGCTGTTCTCCGGGCACAAAAAGTCTGCCGCTCTGCTGACGCCGCCTGACGGCATGCGGGAGAGGAATATTGCGCTGGAAAGCAGTACCTGCACCGGAGAGACGGTCATCGGCTTTCGCAGCAAAGCGGACGGTCATCTGCTGAACGCCGTTGTCGTGCGCAGCCGTGCGGATATTGAGACATTTTACAAAAGCTACGGCTTTGTGTACACAGGCAAATTTGATAAATAATCTACAAACCACTCTTGATATTTTATTAACTTTATGAAATATATTGCCTTGCCTTCTTTTTTCGCACATATATTGCACAGATTTCTGCCATTTCGCACGTTTTCTTTGCAAAGCGCAAAATGGGTGCTATAATAGCAGTGTAAGTGCTAAGCAGCTATGTGCTGCATAAATACTAGAGGAGTGTCAGACTATGTCCATTTTCGAAAATTTTGAGAAGAAGCTGCAGGCTGAGCCGAAGTCCATCGTCTTTACCGAAGGTACCGACGCCCGTATTCTGTCCGCTGCAAGCCGTCTGCTGGCAGGCAAGACCCTGAAGGTCATCCTGCTGGGCGAGGTCGAAGCCGTCAAGAAGGCCGCTGCTGACGGCAGCTTTGACATCACCGGTGCCGAGATCATCGACCCCGCCAACTACGAGGGCTTTGATGAGATGGTCGCCAAGATGGTCGAACTGCGCAAGGGCAAGATGACCGATGAGCAGTGCCGTGCCGCTCTGTCCAAGGGCAACTACTTCGGCACCATGCTGGTCAAGCAGGGCAAGGCTGACTGTCTGCTGGGCGGCGCAACCTACTCCACCGCTGACACCGTCCGCCCGGCTCTGCAGCTGATCAAGTGCAAGCCCGGCATCAAGTCTGTCAGCTCCTGCTTCATCCTGACCCGCGGCGAGGAGAGCATCGCCATGGGCGACTGTGCCATCAATATCGATCCCTCCGAGGACGAAATCGTCGAGTCCACCGTCGAGACCGCTCACACCGCAGAGATTTTCGGCATCGACCCCCGTGTTGCACTGCTGTCCTACTCCACCAAGGGTTCCGGCAAGGGCGAGACCGTCGACAAGATGCGCAACGCTACCGCCCGCGTTCAGGAGGCTCACCCCGAACTGAAGGTCGACGGTGAGCTGCAGTTTGACGCTGCCGTTGCTCCCGAGGTCGGCCAGCTGAAGGCTCCCGGCTCCAAGGTCGCCGGCTATGCCAACACCTTCATCTTCCCCAACATCAACGCCGGCAACATCGGCTACAAGATTGCCCAGCGCTTGGGCGGCTTTGAAGCCTACGGCCCCATTCTCCAGGGCCTGAACGCCCCCATCAACGACCTGTCCCGCGGCTGCAATGCCGAGGAGGTCTACAAGATGGCCCTGATCACCGCCGCGCTGATCTGAGTTAAAATCCCTACATAAAAAGCAACCGCCGCCCGCGATATACAAAACGGGCGGCATTTTTTTGTGTGGCAGGGGGCGCATATAGAATGCACCCCTGCGGAAAATGCAATTTTCTTGTGATATAAGCCAAATTTTCTGCGTGTAGGGGTCGATGCTCGCATCGACCCGCTGGCGGATGCGAGCATCCGCCCCAACAAAAAATGTCCGCTGCAATTTTTACCGCAGCGGACATTTTTTTATAAACTACCAATCAATAGTGCAGCTTTTCCGCATCCAGCCCCTCCAGCACGGGCAGCATGGCGGCAGCCTCGGCGCGGGCGGCAATGGGGTCTATCATCAGGTAGTTGCCGCACTCGACGGCGGATGCGCCGGGAATCTCTCCCTCGTACTCCGCCATCCAGGCAAAGGCGCTGCGGGTCAGGTCAAGCGCCTCGGCGGGCGTCAGGCCGGTGGTCAGCAGGTAAAAGCCGGTCAAACAGCCCATGGGGCCGACATAGACAACGCCCCTGCTGTACTTGCTGTTGCGCGCATAGGTTGCAAACAGATGCTCCAGCGTGTGAGCCGCGGCGGGGGAAAGATAGCTGCCCTTGTTGGGCTGCTTCATGCGGATGTCCCAGGTCAAAATCTCGCCGTCAGCACCGTCCTGGCGGGACAGGTACATACCCGGCAGCAGCCTGGTGTGGTCAACACAGAAACTCGCGATACGTTCCATCGTGGTCCGCCTCACTTCGCCATCGCCTGCACAACACCGCGGACGCAGTCCATGGAAATCGTCATGCCATCCTTCAGCGTTCGGGTGGCATTGGTAGCACCAACGATAACGGCCTTATCCAGCGTCAGACCGACAATGGCGGAATGGCTGTTCGTACCGGCCTCCTCGGTGATGATACCGGCAGCCTCACGCATGAAAGGCAGCGTGTCGTTGGTGGTGAAGGGTACGACCAAAATCTGGCCGGGTTTGAACTTCTTGGCAGCCTCGGCGGCGTTGCGGCACACGCAGACCTCACCCTTTGCGTTGTGGCTGCCGATGCCGACACCGGCCAGCAGGGAATCGCCGACCATGTGGACCTTGATCATGTTGGTAGTGCCGGAGATGCCGACGGGAACACCGGCGGTGACGACGACGAGGTCGCCGTCCTGCACAAGGCCCGCACTCTTGGCCTTCGCAACCGACATACTGATGAGCTCATCCGTGGAGGTCGCGTAGTCCATCAGCAACGGGGTAACGCCGCGGTAGACGTTCAGCTGGCAGCGGGTAGTTTCATCCAGCACACAGGCGATAATTTGAGTGTCAGGACGGAAGCGGCTCAACAGGCGGGCGGTCTCACCGCTCTTGGAAGCCGTGATAATGGCGGAAGCGCCGATGTCTGTAGCGGTGGTGCAGGCGGCATGGCCGACGGCAGCGCTGATGTTCAGGCGGCTGTTGTCCGTACCGGAGTGGTGGACCAGACTGTCAAAGCTGGAGTCTGCCTCGGTGGTCTCGGCAATCGTAGCCATGGCCTTCAGCGCCTCGACGGGGTACTTGCCCGCGGCGGTTTCACCGGAGAGCATGACCGCGCCGGTGCCGTCGTAGATGGCGTTGGCCACGTCGGTGATCTCGGCACGGGTCGGGCGGGGGTTGACGATCATGGAATCCAGCATCTGGGTAGCGGTAATGCAAATCTTACCGGCGCTCATGGCGCGGTCGATCAGGTGCTTCTGGATGGCCGGGATCTCGGCAAAGTCGATCTCAACGCCCATATCGCCGCGGGCAACCATGATGCCGTCGGCCACGGTCAGAATCTCGTCGATGTTGTCGATGCCCTCCTGGTTCTCGATCTTCGCGATGATGCGGATCTTGGAATTGTGCTCGTCCAGGATGTGGCGGATATCCATAATGTCCTGCGCGTTGCGGGCAAAGCTGGCGGAGATCAGGTCAAAGCCCTGCTCGACACCAAACAGAATATCGCTCGTGTCGCGCTGGCTCATATACGGCATGGACAGATGCACGCCGGGGACGTTGACTCCCTTCTTGGTCTTGATGATGCCATCATTGCAGACCGTGCAGACAATGTCGGTGTCGCCGACCTCGTCAATGCGCAGCTCGATCAGACCGTCGTCCAGCATGATCCGGCCACCGGGCTTGACGTCGTGGGGCAGCTCCTTGTAAGTGACGGAGCAGATTTCGTTCGTGCCCTCTACGCTGCGGGAGGTCAGGGTGAACTTCTGGCCGGTGGTCAGCTTCTCCACACCGTTCTTGAACTCACCCAGACGAATCTCGGGACCCTTGGTGTCCAGCATACAGGCAATGGGCAGGTCCAGCTCCTTGGACAGTGCGCGTACCTTGTCAAAGCGACCCTTGTGCTCCTCGTAGTCGCCATGAGAAAAGTTGAAACGCGCGACGTTCATGCCGTTCTCCATCAGCTGGCGCAGAATGCCCGGCTTATCGGTGGACGGACCCATAGTACAGACGATCTTGGTTTTACGCATAAAGCTTATCCTCCGTTTTACATTTCTACTTTATATACTTTAGCAAACCTCAGCGGTATTATACTACAAGTCCGCCGTGGGAGACAAGAGGGAAACGGCTTTCGTCTGAAAAAAACCGCACAAAAATTGTTTCCTTTCTGCCCGTTAATTTTTACACAATTTCAGCTCGTTCCGTGCAAATTCTGCCACAGCACGGGTACAGCCCGACTTACAAGCCACCGGCGTTCTTCTGTGCCCGGCGGGTCCGATTTGCAAGCATGGATTGCATGTTTACTTTTTACGGTGTTTACGGTATAATAAAGCCATGAATAGTCCTTTACCACTTACTATATAGGAGGAGCATCATGGCAAAACGTGTATTTCTGATTGTGCTCGACAGCTTCGGCGTCGGAGCAGAGCCGGACGCGCCCCTTTTCGGCGATGTCGGCACCGACACACTGGGGGCCATTGCAGGGCATCCCAATTTCAGGGGTGATAACCTTGCCAGGCTCGGCATGTTCAATCTGGACGGCGTGACCTGCGGCACACCCGCAGCCGCCCCCATCGGCAGCTATGCCCGCCTGCGTGAAGCCAGTGCCGGCAAGGATACGACCATCGGCCACTGGGAAATCGCGGGTCTGCTGAGTGCCGAACCGCTGCCCACCTTCCCGGACGGTTTCCCGCAGGAGCTGCTGGATGCGTTCACCGCCAAAACCGGCTATAAGGTTCTGTGCAACAAGCCCTATTCCGGCACCGACGTCATCCGCGACTACGGCGAGGAGCACATGAAAACCGGCGCACTCATCGTCTACACCTCCGCCGACAGTGTGTTCCAGATCGCTGCGAACGAGGCCATCGTCCCTGTGGAAAAGCTGTACGAAATCTGCGCACAGGCGCGGGAGCTGCTGACCGGCAAATACGGCGTGGGCCGCGTCATTGCCCGCCCGTTCGTGGGCGACTGCGCCGCCAACTTCACCCGCACGCCGCGCCGCCATGACTACAGTCTGGTCCCGCCGCACGACACGATGCTCGACGCCATCCTGGCCGCGGGCAAGCAGACCATCGGCGTCGGCAAAATTCACGACATCTTTGCGGGCAAGGGCATCGGCGAAACTATCCGCACCTCCGGCAACACCGAGGGTCTGCAGGTCACGCTGGAGCTGGCGGACCGCGATTTTGAGGGTCTGGCCTTCGTCAACCTCGTCGACTTTGATATGCTCTACGGCCACCGCCGCGACATTGCGGGCTACGCCGCCGCTGCTGCCGAGTTCAACGACTGGCTGCCCGGCTTTATGGCAAAAATGCGCCCGGGTGACATCCTGATGGTCACGGCGGATCACGGCTGCGACCCCAGCTACACCAAGACCACCGACCACACCCGTGAGCACGTGCCGTTCCTGATTTACGGCGACGAGGTCAAACCCGGCGTCAACCTGCACACCCGCTACAGCTTCGCCACGATTGCCGACACTGTCTGCAAGGCGTTGGGCGTTGACTACTGCCCGGCGGGCTGCGGTGTTTATGATGAAATTGCCCGCTAAGGTGGGCGTTCTTGTGCTGGACCTGCTGGCCGCAGTGCTGGTCCTCTATTCGGTTTCGCTGATTTTTCTGTCCAACTTCAACATGGGCAACCTGATGGTCTGGCTGCTGACGGCCTGCGTGGCCGGGTACGCCGTGTTCCGCCGCCCGCTCAGCCTGTGGTTTTCCGCGGGCCCAGGACGGGTCGTTTTCTGGGTGCTGGCCGTTCTGGCCGGGGTGTATCTGGCGCTGATCGCCTTTGTGTCGGTCAGCGGCTATATGAACCCGCCCACGGGGGACGAAAGGGTCATCATCGTACTGGGGGCCGGGCTGCATAAGGATAAACCCAGCAAGCTCCTGCAATGCCGTCTGAACAAGGCGTATGACTACGCCGCAGCCCACCCGCACACACTGGTCATCACCAGCGGCGGGCAGGGCCGCGACGAATGGCGGCCCGAGGGCGACGCCATGCGGGACTACCTGATTGCCAAAGGACTGCCTGCGGATCGCGTGTTTGCCGAATCCGGCTCGACCTCCACCGAGGAAAACTTTGCCTTCTCACTGACCATCCTGCGGGAGCTTGGATTTGATGAGACAACGCCCATCGTCTACGTTTCCAATGCGTTCCACTGCTACCGCGCCGGAAAATACGCCGCCTTGGCGGGCTTCACCAAAGCCACTGCGCTGCCCGCTGCAACGCCGTGGCGCAGTGTGCTGCCATGCTATCTGCGGGAGGCACTGGCACTGCTCTACTATTGGATATTTAAAACGTCCGCCAGCGGACCGATGCATGCGATGGTCGGCCTGCTGGAGCTGAATAAAAATTTCTTTTATAAATAGGAGGGGACTGCCATGCAGATCCGCTATTACAAGGAGTACAGCCGGTTTCTGAACCGTTTTATGGAGTTTAAGGTCTACGGCCATGCCGGACGCCCCATCGTCATTTTCCCGTGCCAGAGTGGCCGCTTCTTCGACTGGGAGGACCGTAATATGTGCAACGCGGCGGCCCCCTGGATCGACAGCGGCAAGCTGCAGATCTTCACCGTCGACAGCATCGACCCCGAGAGCTGGGACAATAACGGTCCCGAGCGCCCGCGCATCGAGATGCAGGAGCGCTGGTACAACTATATCTGTGAGGAGTTCGTCCCCCGTTTGTTGGAGATCAACCGCGAGCAGGGCGAGGACCACACAGGCTGCATCCTGACTGGCGGTGCCAGCATGGGCGGCGGCCACGCCGTCAACTTCTACCTGCGCCGCCCTGACATCTTCAACGGCACGATTGCCCTGAGCGGCCTGTACTCCTCCGGTATGTTCTTCGGCAGCTACATGGACGACCTTGTCTACCGCAATTCTCCCTGCGATTACATGCGCAACTTCCCGACGACTCACCCCTACATGAAGCTGTTTGAGAAGGCCGACAAGTTCATTATGTGCTGCGGCCAGGGCGCGTGGGAAGCTGACCTGCTGGCCTCCACGAAGGAGCTGCAGGCCATTCTCGAGAGCAAGGGCATCCATCCCATCGTGGACATCTGGGGCCAGGATGTCTCCCACGACTGGTACTGGTGGGAGAAGCAGTGGGTCTACTTCCTGCAGATGACCCTGGGCGACGCATAACGAATACAGTAAGGAACACGATTCTATGGATTTTTGGCACGATGCAGCGGCGCAAAAGCGCTGGCTGCGCCGCTTTGCGCTGCTGACGGGCGTGCTGCTGCTGCCCGTGCTGGTGCTGGCGGTCTTTGCGCGCCCCTCGGCAGATGACTTCATCTACGCCGCCCGCACCCATGCTGTGGTGCAGCAGTACGGCCTTGACCTGCCGCGTCTGCTGCGGGCCGCGTGGGACACCAACATCTACTACTATGAGAACTGGCAGGGACTCTACGTTTCCGGCTTTACGCTGGCGTTTCAGCCCGCCATCTTCGGCAACAAATATTATGGTGTCACGCTGGTCTGCGTGCTGCTGCCGCTGTTTTTCTGCTTGTATGGGCTGGCGCGGTGCGTGGTGCTGCGTCTGGACCCGGCGCAAAGGCGTCTGCCCTGGGCACTGGCGCTGCTGCTGACCTTCGCCTTTATCGAGGGCATGCCCGCCCCCGTGGAGGGATTGTACTGGTTCAACGGTGCCATGAACTACCTGCCGTACTTTTCGCTGGCCGTGCTGAACGCCGGGCTGGCGTTTGCGCTCTGCTTTGCCGATAAGCTGCCGACCCGCCGCAAATTTTTCTATGCGGCAGCGGGCTGTGTATGCAGTCTTGTCATCGGCGGCGGGCATCAGGTGGCCGGGCTGCTGAACGTGCTGGTCCTGCTGTTGGCCACAGCGCTCTGCGCTGTGCGCCGCCGTAATTTCTGGCAGGTCCCCGCGCTGGCCGCGGCCATGGCAGGGCTGCTTTTGAATGTGTTGGCCCCCGGCACGCAGGTGCGTACTGCAGGCTTTGCCGGTGCGGGCTTTGCGGAGGCTGTCGTCAAGAGCTTTATCCTCGCCGCCATGGAGTGGATTCGCTGGCTGGATGTGCCGCTGCTCTGTCTGCTGGCACTGCTTGTGCTGCCGCTTTTGCATCTGACCCGCAGCGCCGTGCTTTCGGACCGGGTGTTCCGCCATCCGTGGCTCGGCGCGGCGGTCACCTTCGTGCTGATGTGGGCCATGATCTTTCTGCCGTCCTACACAATGGGCGGCATCGGTGCCGGGCGGCTTTTGAACGTTGTCTGGATGACCTTTGTGCTGGGTCTGGCTGCCACCGAGTTTTTGCTGCTCGGCTGGCTCGAGCGCGTGCGCGGCGTTTCTCTGCATGGTGCAGAGCAGTTCTGCCGACGCCAGGCCCGCCGTCTGCCGCTGCTTGCCGCCGCTATGCTCCTCTGCATGGCCTGCATCGGCAGCCACACCGTAAAGGAGGGCCAGGACAGCTACTTCGCCACCAGCCTCGAGGCCGCCTATGAGTTGGCCAATGGAAGCGCCAGGCGCTACGCCGACGCCCTCGACGCGCGGGAGGCACTGCTGAACGACGCCGCCCGGCCGGATGTTTCCATCCGCCCGCTGAACGATGACGAACGCCCGTGGCTGCTGTTTTATACCGATGTCGCGCCCGGCCCCGATATGTGGGGGCTGACGCCGTACTTTGGCAAGCAGTCTGTCACAATTTCGGATTTTGAATGACACAAACCCCTGCCGTGCCGCAGGGGTTTTGCATGAATGCAATTCCTATTGAGCAGGTAGGAAACCGCACCTGCCATACTGATTCTATAAAGAGGCTTCCGCATGATCTATCTTGACTATACCGCCAACACCCCGGCAGACCCCGACGTTCTGGACGCATACCTTGCGGCGGAGCGCCGTTATATCGCCAACCCCAACTCTACCCACATTGCCGGGCAGGAGGCCCGCGCCGAGATGGAGCGGGTGACCCAATCCATTGCGCAGCACCTTGGCGTGCAGCCTGCCGAGATCATCTACACCTCGGGCGCGAGCGAGGCAAACAACCTTGCCCTCAAGGGCATTGCCCATGCGTCGCGGCACATCGGCAAGCACATCATCTCCACCCAGCTGGAGCACTCCTCGGTGGGCGCGTCGCTGTCGGCTTTGCAGCAGCAGGGGTACGAGATCGACCTGCTGGACATTGGCCGCGACGGCAGGGTAGACCTGGACCAGCTGCGGGAGCTGATGCGCGACGATACGATCCTGGTCGCCGTCTGCGCTGTGGACAGTGAGCTTGGCACGATCCAGCCCATTCGGGAGATTGCCGGAATCGTCAAGCCGTACCCCGGCTGCCGCCTGCACGTGGACGCCACCCAAGCCGTCGGCAAGACCGACCTCTGGCTTGACGGCGTCGATACGATGAGCTTCACTGCCCACAAGTTCTACGGCCCCAACGGCATCGGCGCGCTGTACAAGCGCCGCGGCCTCGTCATTGAGCCGCAGATTTCCGGCGGTGCCAGCACCACGATCTACCGCAGCGGCACGCCGACGCTGGGTCTTGCCGTCAGCCTGGACGCCGCACTGACCAAAGCACTGGCCGGGCAGGACGCCCGCAACGCCCATGTGCAAAGGCTGCATGACCGCCTGCTGGCGGGCTTGCAGCAATACAGCCTTGTGCGCGTCAACAGCCCCGCGCATGCTGTGCCGCATATCGTCAATGTCAGCGTGACCGGCGTCAAGGGCACGCGGTTTCAGCAGGCGCTGAGCGAACAGGGAGTCTGCGTGTCGGTCAAATCGGCCTGCTCGTCGGACGGTCTGCCGTCCAAGGCCGTGTTCGCCGTCAGCCGGGATCGCCGCAACGCGCTGTCCAGCTGGCGCATCAGCATCAGCCACCTGACCACCGACGCGGAGATCGACGGCTTCCTGCAAGCCTTTGACACCTGCTACAAAAACCTGACGAATAAGGAGAATTGACCCTTGGAACGCCAATTAGAGACCTATCAAAAAATCGAGCGCAGCATTATCAAAAAATTCCGCAAGCAGCTTTGGACGCCCTTCATTGTGGCCGTCAAGCGGTACGAGCTGATCCAGGCCGGGGACAAGATCGCCGTCTGCATCTCCGGCGGCAAGGATTCGATGCTTATGGCCAAGATCCTGCAGGAATTGCAGCGCCACAGCGAGGTTCCGTTTGAGCTCGTCTACCTCGTCATGGACCCCGGCTATAATGAAATCAACCGCCAGAAGATCGAGAGCAACGCCGCGCTGCTGCACATTCCCATCACAGTATTTGAGACGAACATCTTTGATGTTGCCAACAACAGTGATAAGTCGCCCTGCTACCTCTGCGCCCGCATGCGCCGCGGCCACCTGTACAAGAAAGCGCAGGAACTTGGCTGCAACAAAATCGCGCTGGGACATCATTTTAATGATGTCATCGAGACGACAGTCATGAGCATGTTCTACGGCTCCCAGCTGCAGGCCATGCCGCCGAAGCTGCACAGCACGAACTTCCCGGGCATGACGCTGATCCGCCCGATGTACTGCATCCGCGAGGATGACATCATCGCGTGGCGCCGCTACAATGAGCTGGAATTTATCCAGTGCGCCTGCCGTTTTACCGAGGCCTGCACGATCTGCGACAACGGCGGAGGCGGCTCCAAGCGGCAGGAGGTCAAGGTCCTGCTGCGCCGCCTGATGCGCGACAACCCGAACATCGAAAACAGCATCTTCCGCAGCATCCACGCTGTATCGCTCGACACAATGCCCGGCTACAAGTCCGAGGGTGTGGAGCATTCGTTCCTGGAGCGGTTTGACAAGGTCGAGGAAGAACTGAAAACAAAAAAGGCTTCCCCCGAGGGGGAAGCTGTCCGCAAAGCGGACTGATGAGGGCGGAGCTGCTGCGGCAGCCCGTTTACCGGGCAGCTTCGGCATCTTGCCACTCATCCGGCCTCGCTGCGCTCGTCCACCTTCCCCCACGGGGGGAAGGCTTTTTTATTATCCTCACCACTGCCGCCGGTATTCCCCCGGCGTCGTGCCCTCTACTTTTTTAAATAAGCGGGAAAAATAATTTGCGTCGTTCAGCCCACATTCCTGCGCAACGTTCTCCACGCTTTCGTCCGTGAACCGCAGCAGCCGCTTGGCCTGCGTAATGCGTAGCTGCGTCAGGTAGCTCGTCACCGAAAGCCCGAACTGCTCCTTGAACACCCGCGTTAGGTAAAACTTGTTGATGTAAAACCGCTCGGCCAGCGCGTCCAGCGTGATCTTCTCGGCAAAATGCAGGTCAAGATAGTCCTTGATTTCCTGCACATTCTGTCGCTTTGTGCCCGCAGTGCGCACAATTTCGGGGTGCCAGCTTTCCTGCATCAGAAGGGTCAGCAGGGCAAACAGTCCCTCACAGATCTGCATATCCCGCACGTAATTGTCAGAGGCCGCCAGCGTGTACAGTGCTTCGAGACGGCGGGTGTAGGGTGCGGTATTTTCCGGGTGAAAGCTCGGCTGGCCGCCGCGCTCACGATATTTTTTGTAGATGGCTGCCATATTCGGGCCGTAAAAGTGCGCCCAGCGCAGCTGCCACAAATCGTCGCCCGTATAATGGCGATAGGGGCGGCGGCAGTCGAGAAACACACAGTCCCCGGCGCTTAGCACGCGGGTCTCGCCCTCATATTCCAGCGTGCCGCTGCCGCTTTCGACCACAAAAAACAGGTAGGAGGCCAGCCCCTGCCGGGTGCTGGCATGGGGGCTGCGTGCCTGCAGCTGCCCGACCTCCTGCAGATGCACAAGGTTCGATTTTGCAAACGCCGACGGCGTGTAGATCATGCGCCGGGCGTGCACAAGCTCACCGTCAAACAGCGGGGTATCCATCCGCGTCACCTCCCGGAACCCAGTATACCAAAAAAGTCAATATAATGCTAGTCTTTTGCAAGATTCCCACTGCCCAAGCACAAAATAATGCGGTACAATAACAAACAAGATACGAAAATCCGCGCAGTACGCTGCGCAAGATACAGATGAAAGGGTAGTAACCTATGAAAAAAGCACTCATCACCGGCATCACCGGCCAGGACGGCAGCTATCTGGCTGAGTTCCTGCTGGAAAAGGGCTACGACGTCCACGGCGTCATCCGCCGCTCCTCCGTCGATTACCGCGAGCGCATCGCCCATCTGGAGGGTCACCCGCACTTCCACCTGCACTACGGCGATCTGAGCGACTCCATGAGCATCCTCTCCGTCGTCAGCACCGTGCGGCCCGACGAGATCTACAACCTCGCCGCCCAGAGCCATGTGCAGGTCAGCTTTGATGTGCCGGAGTTCACCGCCGATGTCGATGCCACCGGCGTGCTGCGCGTGCTGGAGGCTGTGCGCCTGTCCGGCCTCAAGGACACCTGCCGCATCTATCAGGCATCTACATCCGAGCTGTACGGCAAGGTCGAGGAGGTTCCCCAGAACGAGAACACGCCGTTCCACCCCTACAGTCCCTACGCCGTCGCCAAGCAGTACGGCTTCTGGATCGTGAAGGAGTACCGCGAGGCGTACAACATGTTCTGCTGCTCGGGCATCCTGTTCAACCACGAGTCCGAGCGCCGCGGCGAGACCTTCGTCACCCGCAAGATCACGCTGGCTGCCGCCCGCATTGCGCAGGGCAAGCAGGATAAGCTGTATCTGGGCAACCTGTCCAGCCTGCGCGACTGGGGCTATGCCAGGGACTACGTCGAGTGCATGTGGCTGATTTTGCAGAACGACAAGCCCGAGGACTTCGTCATCGCCACCGGTGAGCAGCACTCCGTCCGCGAGTTCTGCCAGCTGGCCTTCCACGATGTGGGCATCGAGCTGGAATTTGTCGGCGAGGGCATGAACGAGAAGGGCATCGACAAGGCCACGGGCAAGACGGTCATCGAGGTCAGCCCCGACTTCTACCGCCCGACGGACGTCGTCAACCTCTGGGGCGACCCGTCCAAAGCAAAGCGCGAGCTGGGCTGGAACCCGACCAAGACCACGTTTGAGCAGCTCGTCAAGATCATGGTCGACCACGACATGAAGAAGGTTGCCGTCGAGCGCGCTGAGGAGCACATCAAGACGAACCTGGCTGAGTATCTCGAAAAGGGCGTTATCAAATAATTTATTCAAAAGAGGGTAACTTATTATGATGGACAAAAATGCAAAAATCTACGTTGCCGGGCACCGCGGCATGGTGGGCAGCGCCATCGTGCGTGAGCTGCAGCGCCAGGGCTACAACAATATCATCACCCGCACCCACAAGGAGCTTGACCTCTGCCGTCAGGAAAATGTCGAAAAGTTCTTTGCCGAGGAGAAGCCCGAGTACGTATTCCTTGCCGCGGCCAAGGTCGGCGGCATCGTCGCCAATCAGGAGGCGCTGGCCGATTTCATGTGGTTCAACATGACGCTCGAGATGAACGTCATCCACTCTGCCTGGCAGAACGGCTGCAAGAAGCTGGAGTTCCTCGGCTCGTCCTGCATCTATCCGCGCATGGCTCCGCAGCCGATGAAGGAAAGCTGCCTGCTGACTTCCGAACTGGAAAAGACGAACGAGGCTTACGCCCTCGCCAAAATCAGCGGCCTCAAATACTGCGAGTTCCTGAACCGCCAGTACGGCACGGACTATATCTCGGTCATGCCCACGAACCTGTACGGCCCCAACGATAACTACCACCCGACCCACAGCCATGTGGTTCCCGCACTGATCCGCCGCTTCCATGAGGCGAAGGTCAACGGCGTCGAGAGCGTCACCTGCTGGGGCGACGGCAGCCCGCTGCGCGAGTTTTTGTATGTGGATGACCTCGCGAACCTCTGCGTGTTCCTGATGAACCACTACTCCGGCAACGAGACGGTCAACGCGGGTACCGGCAAGGAGCTGACCATCAAAGAATTGACCGAGCTCGTTGCTAAGGTCGTCGGCTACACCGGCAAGATCGAGTGGGACGCCTCCAAACCCAACGGCACGCCCCGCAAGCTGCTGGACGTCTCCAAGGCGACGAACCTCGGCTGGACCTACAAGACCGAGCTGGAGGACGGCTTGCGCCTGTCCTATGAGGACTTTCTGAACAACCCGATGCGCGCCGAGCGCTGAAAGGAAACGCTATGAATATCATCCTGCTGTCCGGCGGCTCCGGCAAGCGCCTGTGGCCGCTGTCGAACGACATTCGTTCCAAGCAGTTCATCAAAATCTTCAAGACCGCCGACGGGTACGAGTCGATGGTCCAGCGCGTCTACCGCCAGATCAAGGAGGTCGACGCCGACGCCAGCGTGACGATTGCCACCAGCAAGACGCAGGTATCGTCCATTCACAACCAGCTGGGCAATTCGGTGGGCGTCTGCGTCGAGCCGTGCCGCCGTGATACCTTCCCGGCCATCGCACTGGCGACAGCCTACCTGCACGACGTCAAGGGCGTCGGCCTTGATGAGGCTGTCGTCGTCTGCCCGGTAGACCCCTATGTCAACAATGACTATTTCGCCGCGCTGAAAACCCTGTCCGAGCTGGCCGGGCAGGGGAACGCGAACCTCTCCCTGATGGGCATTGAGCCGACCTACCCGAGCGAAAAGTACGGCTACATTATCCCGCAGAGTGCCGACGCCGTCAGCCCGGTCAAAACATTTAAAGAGAAGCCCGACGCCGCCACCGCCGAAAAGTACATTGCCCAGGGTGCGCTCTGGAACGGCGGTGTGTTTGCCTACAAACTGCGCTACGTGCTGGACAAGGCCCACGAACTGATTGATTTCACCGATTACAAGGACCTGTTCGATAAGTACGAGACGCTGAAAAAAATCAGCTTCGACTACGCCGTTGTCGAGAATGAGCCCCAAATTCAGGTGATGCGCTTTGCAGGCCAGTGGAAGGATATGGGTACCTGGAACACCCTGACCGAGGCCATGGAGGAGCCGAGCATTGGCAAGGCCATGCTGAACGACACCTGCCAGAACGTCCATGTACTGAACGAGCTGGACGTGCCCGTGCTCTGCATGGGGCTGAAGGACGTCGTCGTCTCGGCCAGCCCGGAGGGCATTTTGGTCTCCGACAAGGAGCAGTCCAGTTACATCAAGCCGTATGTGGACAGCATCCATCAGCAGATCATGTTTGCCGAAAAGTCCTGGGGTTCCTTCCGCGTGCTCGACGTCGAGGACGCGAGCATGACCATCAAGATCACGCTCACCCCCGGCCACGGCATGAACTACCACAGCCATGAGAACCGCGACGAGGTCTGGACCGTCATCTCCGGTACCGGCCATGCGATTCTGGACGGCGTGCGCCGCGACGTGAAGGCAGGGGATATCCTGACGATGCCGGCCGGCTGCCGCCATACGGTCTTTGCCGACAGCGAGCTGAAAATCATCGAGGTTCAGCTCGGTTCGGCCATCAGCGTGGAGGATAAGCAGAAGTATCCGCTGCCGCAGGCTTGACAGCCGGCGCAAACCGCGCTATACTAAATAAGTATTCGCAAAAACACAGCGACGGAGAAAGTACGCACAAGCTGCTTTAGGCAAGAGAGGGCGGTCACCGGCTGCAAGCCGCCTGTAAAGCGCTTATGCGGAAGTTCGCTCCCGAGTGGTGCGCGGGAAAGGCCAAGGCTGAGTAGTGCGCAACGGTTCTGCACCGTTACCGGCAGCAAAGAGTGCCGCGCTTTACAGCGCGGAACACGGGTGGTACCGCGGAGAATTGTATTTTGCAAGGCTTCGTCCCTGATTCAACACAGGGACGGAGCCTTTTTGTTTGCTCCGGCCCTACTTCAAGCAGAGGTGTACTATGGAAGAAAAAATCAAGGAGCTGCGCGCCGCCATTGAGCAGGCCAGCGCAGACGTCACCGACAAAGCCCGACTTTCTGACTTCTGGCAGAAATACCTGAGCAAGAACGGCGAGGTCGCGGGCCTGACCAAGAGTCTGCGCGATGTCCCCAAGGAAGACCGTCCTGCCGTCGGCAAGACCATCAATGAGTTCAAGCAGTGGGCCGAGGCACAGTATCAGGCCCTGTCCGAGCAGGTCGAAAAGGCCGCGCTCGAGGCCCGCAACGCCGCCGAGACCGTCGACATCACGATGCCCGCCAAGATTCGCCAAACCGGTAGCCTGCACCCGATCACCCTCGTCAAGAATGAGATCATCGACGTGTTCGCCGGTATGGGCTTTGAGATTTACGAGGGTCCCGAGATCGAGGACGACGACCACAACTTTACCCGCCTGAACGTGCCGAAGAACCATCCCGCCCGCGACATGCAGGATACGTTCTACGTCGCAGACGACATTGTGCTGCGCACCCAGACCAGCGGCGGTCAGATCCGCGTCATGGACATGGAAAAGCCGCCCATCAAAGTGCTGGTCCCGGGCCGCGTGTTCCGTTCCGACTCCGATGCGACCCACTCCCCGATGTTCCACCAGATGGAAGGCCTCGTCGTTGACAAGGGCATCACGCTCTGCGACCTGCAGGGAATGCTCGACAAATTCGTCCAGGCGCTGTTCGGTGCAGACGTCAAGACCCGCCTGCGTCCGTCTTACTTCCCGTTCACCGAGCCGAGTGTCGAGGTCGACGTTTCCTGCTTCGAGTGCGGCGGCAAGGGCTGCCCGCTGTGCAAGCACACCGGCTGGATCGAGGTTCTCGGCGCCGGTGTCGTCCACCACAGCGTACTGGAAAACTGCGGCATTGACCCCAACGTCTACTCCGGCTTCGCATTCGGCATTGGCATTGAGCGTATCGCCATGCTGAAGTACGGCATCAACAACATCGGTCTGATGTTTGAAAACGATCTGCGCTTCTTGAAGCAGTTCGAGGATTGACAGGGGAGGAGTACAGAGTATGAAAGTACCATTCAGCTGGTTGAAGCAATATGTTGACATCGACGTCACCGCGCAGGAGCTTGAGGACAAGCTCTTTGGCTGCGGCTTTGAGGTCGAGGAGCTGATCGACCTCGGCGGCGAGATCTCCAAGGTCGTTGTCGGTGTTGTGACCGAGTGTGTCCCGCAGGAGGGCACCCATCTGCACATCTGCAAGGTTGACTGCGGCGAGTACGGCCACGACATCCAGATTTCCACCGGCGCACCCAACGTCTACGCCGGTATGCACACCGCCGCCGCACTCGACGGCTCCACGCTGCCCGGCGGCGTAAAAATCAAGGCGAAGCCCCTGATGGGCGTCGAGTCCAACGGTATGCTGTGCAGCGGTGAGGAGCTGGGCCTGAACGAGGATCTGTACCCCGGTGCCGAGGTCTACGGCCTGCTCGATTTGCCGAAGGACACTGTTCCCGGCACGCCCATTCAGCAGGTGGTCGGCCTTGACGACTACATTTTTGATATTTCCATCACGGCCAACCGCGCCGACTGCCAGAGTGTGCTCGGCATTGCGCGCGAGGTTGCAGCAGTGCTGAACAAGCCCCTCAAGATGCCCGCCACCGACTACACGGTCAGCAACTATGTTGATCCGCGCCTGTCCATCAGCGTCGAGGCCGAGGATCTCTGCCCGCGCTACATTGGCCATTATGTCCGCAACATCACGCCGGGCGAGTCCCCTCGCTGGATGCGCCGTCAGCTGGCCCTGTGCGGTCTGCGCAGCATCTCCAACGTCGTTGACATCACGAACTATGTCATGCTGGAGATTGGCCAGCCCATGCACGCCTTCGACATGGACGCGCTGGAAAGCTGCCAGATCCTCGTCCGCCGCGCCAAAGACGGCGAGAAGATCACAACGCTGGACGAAAAAGAGTTCACCCTGACGCCCAACAACCTCGTCATCTGCGACGGCTCCAAGCCCGTTGCGCTGGCGGGTGTCATGGGCGGCCTGAACAGCGAAATTAAAGATACCACCACCCAGCTTCTGTTTGAGAGCGCCAAGTTCGCCCGCGACAACATCCGCAAGACGGCCCGCGGCCTCGGCCAGAACACCGATGCCTCCAGCCATTACGAGAAGGGTATCTCCGAGTACACCACCGAGCTTGGCATGGCCCGTGCCCTGCACCTGATTCAGGAGCTGGGCTGCGGCGAGGTCACCTCCACCCATTTTGATTGTTCTGCCGGTGCCCCGCGTGAGGGCAAGCGTTTCACGGCCAAGGTCAGCGGCATCAATGCCATCCTCGGCATCACTGTGCCCACCGATGTGATTCTGGACATCCTGAACCGCCTGCAGTTCGAGGTCAAACTCGAAGCCGACGGCGACACGATGCAGGTCGTCACGCCCCGCTGGCGTGAGGACATCGAGGTCGGTGAGCCCGACCTGGCCGAGGAGGTCATCCGCGAGTACGGCTATGAGCACATCGTCCCCACCTTCCTGAAGGCTGCCACCGTCACCACCGGCGGCCTGACCGCCGAGCAGAAGGCGCAGGCCAAGGCCAAGCGCACCATGTGTGCCCAGGGCTTCTACGAGGCCGAGACGCTGGCCTTCTACGCCGACGCTGACCTCGACATGCTGCACATTGCCGCTGACGCGCCGGAGCGCAAGGTCATCCGTATCCTGAACCCCATTTCTTCCCATCTGACTATCATGCGCCCACTGCTGGCACCGTCCCTGCTGAATGTCGTCGTCGACAACCTGCGCAAGGGCAACGCCGAGGGCCGTCTGTTCGAGATGTCCAACATCTACATCCCGAAGCAGCTGCCCGTCACCGAACTGCCCGAGGAACGTCTGCATCTGGGCTTTGCTGCCTGGGGCAGTGAGGAGGACTTCTTCGCAGTCAAGGGTGCTGTCGAGAGCTTCGGCGCTGCGTTCGGCGTCGAGCTGACCGTCGAGCGCGCGACGGACGTTGCCTGGCTGCACCCCGGTATTGCCGCTTATATCCTGTGTAAGGGCGAGCGCGTCGGTGTCTTTGGCAAGCTGGCTAATGATGTGACAAGCGAGCTCAAGCTGCCCAAGGACAGCCGCGCCAACCTGAACATCTATCTGGGCGAGATCGACTGGGTCGCGTTCCACGCACTGGTCCCCGCCGCCATCCACTACCAGCCCATCCCCGAGTTTGCCCCGGTCCAGCGTGATCTGGCGCTCGTCGCCCCCGAGAGTATGGAGTGCGGCACCCTCGTCACCGAGATGCAGCGCGCCTGCAAGCAGCTGACCAAGGTCGAGCTGTTCGACATCTACCGCGGCGAAAAGCTCGGCGCGGACAAGAAGAGTATGGCGTTCAGCCTGTCCTTCCAGCCCGCTGACAAGCCGCTGACCCCCGATGAGATCGACCGCTTCGTCAAGAAAATTCTCGGTAACCTGAAGTTCAAGCTCGGCATCGAGATCCGCGAGTAACCTGTTTTTGCTGTCCGTCCTGCGCCGCACGGTGCAGGACGGATGTTTTTTACAGATTTTTGTGTGATATTTTCCTTGCCTTTTTGCCGCGCAGGTCGTATAGTAAAGATAGTATTGTGTTACAGGAGAATCCATCATGGCAAAGATTCACCGCAGCGATGCACCGCTGCCGCAGACCCCTTCCGTTCAGGTAAAGGCATCCTATACAGTCACCGATCTGCCGAAGGTTTCTCCGCAGGAACCTGCGGCCTTCTACGACCAGGACAACGACGAGGACTATCGCCGGCGCGAGACCGCGAAGTGCAAAAAAAAGCGCGGTAATCTGCTGTACACCCTCGCGATGATTGTTTTCGCCGCGATTTTCCTCATCAGCGGCGGCCTGCTGGTCAAGCGGTTCCTCGATGACCGCAAGACCGAGAGCGAGTTTGCCGACCTGCAGTCGATGATCGATACCGCGGCGACCCCGGCCCCTGCAGGGGAGAATGTCAACCCCAACGGTGCCAGGTTTGCTGCCCTGCGCGACAAGAACAGCGACTTTATCGGCTGGATCTCCATCGACGGCACCAATCTGGATTTTCCGGTTATGTACGCGCCGGACAACAAGGACTTCTATCTGCGTCATGACTTCAACAAAGCCTACAGCGTCTACGGCGTACCGTACCTGGACGAGCAAACGACGCTCGGGGCCAACGCCGAGAGCGACAACCTGATCATCTACGGCCACAATATGAAAACCGGCACGATCTTCGGCTGCCTGACCGAGTACCGCAAGGCCGACTACTATCAGGAGCACCCCTTCATTGAGTTTGACACCGTCTATGGGGACGCCAAGTATGAGGTGTTCGGTGCGTTCACCATCGATGTCGTCAACGACACCTCGTTTATCTACAACCAGTACATCGACATGGACGAGGACGCCTACAACCGCTATGTGGACCAGGTCATCTCCCGCAGCGACGTGGACAGCGGCATCCGCCCTGCCTACGGTGAGCAGCTGCTGACCCTCTCTACCTGCGAGTATTCGTCCGCCAACGGGCGCTATGTCGTCGTAGCGCGTCGGGTCAGTGACTAATTTCCGAAAGTAATTGCATCATGCGCTTTAGATTCTTTTGCAAAATGTGCAAAATGTTCTCTTGCTTGCAGATTGCACTTGCTATTCTTCCGGGAATGTGCTATGCTAATAAATGCGCGATAACTTTTGATTCGTTCTTATATGGTGTAAGAAACCGGAAAGGGAGAATGCGCGCAGCGGGCAGCCGTAGCCCTTGACGGCTGCCCGCTTTGTCTTTATGCCGCGCACATCTGTACAAAATCTGCGTAAAGCTATAGACATTTGTACCCAAATGGCATATACTGTAAAAGTATTTCGCTCTAATCCAATAAAATGGAAAGTATAGTTTCAACGCTGTAACAAAGGGAGGATACCTGTTATGTGTGGAATCGTAGGCTTTACCGGCGCGGCACAGGCCGCCCCCATTCTGCTGGACGGCCTGGCCAAGCTGGAATACCGCGGCTATGACTCTGCCGGTATGGCGGTGCAGAACGCCGCCGGCAAGATCGAGGTCGTCAAGGCCAAAGGCCGCCTAAAGGTCCTGAGCGAGATGACCGACGGCGGCAGCGCCGTGCCCGGCAGCTGCGGCATCGGCCATACCCGCTGGGCGACCCATGGCGAGCCGTCCGTCGTCAACGCACACCCGCATTATTCCCGTGACCAGAAGATTGCCGTCGTACACAACGGCATCATTGAAAACTATCAGGAGATCAAGGAGCGTCTGCTCAACAAGGGCTTCAGCTTCGTCTCCCAGACCGACACCGAGGTCGTTGCCCAGCTGCTTGACTACTATTACATGGGTGAGTCCGCAGGCAACGCACTGGACGCCATCACCCGCATGATGCTGCATGTCCGCGGCTCCTACGCGCTGGGCGTGCTCTTTGCCGACGAGCCCGGCGTCATCTACGCAGTGCGCAAGGACAGCCCGCTCATCGTCGGCAAGTGCGCGGACGGTGCCATCATCGCCTCCGACGTGCCCGCGCTGCTCAAGTACACCCGCACGGTCTACTACATTGACAATCTTGAGATTGCCCGCTTGACCCCCGACTCCATCGAGTTCTTCAACATCGACAAGGAGCCCATCACCCGCGAGTCCACCACCATTGAGTGGGACGCCGAGGCCGCGGAGAAGGGCGGCTACGAGCACTTCATGATGAAGGAGATCTACGAGCAGCCCGCCGCTGTCCGCGATACGATCTCCCCGCGCCTCAAGGACGGCCAGATCGACCTGTCCGAGCTGGCCCTTGACGAGGAGGCCATCAGGAATGTCCATCGTCTCTACATCATCGGCTGCGGCTCCGCCTACCATGTCGGCATGGCCGCGCGCTATGTGTTTGAGAGCCTGGCCCGCATCCCCGTCGAGGTCGATGTCGCCAGCGAGTTCCGTTACCGCAATCCCGTGCTCGAAAAGGACGCACTCGCTATGGTCATCAGCCAGAGCGGCGAGACCGCCGACACGCTGGCCGCCCTGCGCCTGTGCAAGGAGCGCGGTGTGCGCACCATCGGCATTGTGAACGTTGTCGGCTCCAGCATTGCCCGTGAGGCCGACGCCACAATGTACACCTGGGCCGGCCCGGAAATCTCCGTCGCCACCACCAAAGCCTACAGCACCCAGCTGGCGGCCTGCTACCTGCTGGCTACCGAGTTTGCCCGTGTGCGCGGCACGCTGGCGGACGGCCGGTATGAGCACCTCGTCACCGAGCTGGAGGCTCTGCCCGAGAAGATCGAAAAGACCTTGGCCGACAAGGAGCGTATCCAGTGGTTTGCCAGCAAGTACGCAAACGCCAAGGATGCCTTCTTCATTGGCCGCGGCCTCGACTACGCCGTCGCGCTCGAGGGCAGTTTGAAATTTAAGGAGATCAGCTACATCCACTCCGAGGCGTTCGCCGCGGGCGAGATGAAGCACGGGCCGATTTCTCTGGTCGAGAAGGGAACGCTGGTCGTCGGCATCCTGACCCAGCCGGACCTGTTTGAAAAGAGCGTTTCCAACATGGTCGAGGTCAAGAGCCGCGGCGCCTTCCTGATGGGCCTGACCACCTACGGAAATTACAGCATCGAGGACACTGCGGGCTTCACGGTCTACGTGCCCAAGACCGACCCGCACTTTGCCACGAGCCTGTCGGTCATTCCGCTGCAGCTGCTGGCCTATTACGTCAGCTGCGCCAAGGGATTGGATGTCGATAAGCCGCGCAATCTGGCCAAGAGCGTGACCGTCGAGTAAATTGCTTTCGTCCGTTTTACCAAAAATTTACCACGATTTTTATACAATATTAGCCCCATTTGTCTGCCCAAAAGTAGGACAAATGGGGCCTTTTTGTGTTATAATAGCATATATGACAATTTTGCCGGGCCGTATTGCGCCCGTTTTCAGATAGAAGAACGTATAGTAAGGATGGAATCGATGCAACAGGTCTCAAAACAACTGATAAAAGGGCTTCCGCGCCGCATCGCACTGATGCTGCTGGACTGCGGGCTCATTGTACTTTGCTACTGGCTGGCCGTCATGCTGCGCTTTGACAGCGGCGACGCCTACCGCCGCGTGGAGATACTGCGCGCCATGGCCCCGATGCTCTTATACGTCCTGCCTATTTATATGATCGTGTTCTGGTTCGGCGGACTGTATGAGATCATGTGGGAGTACGCCGGTATGCGCGACCTTGCACGCCTGACCTGCCTTTCCGGGCTGGCGACGGGCATCATCATGCTGTTCGATCTGACCTACCACAGCCGCCCGATCTCCGGCGCGGTGCTGATCTTCGGCGCGGTATTCAACACGGCGGCCATAGCGGGCGTGCGGTTCCTGTGGCGGCTGGTCCTGACGATGCGCAACGCCAAGGCCAACAAGCCGGAGGACAACACGCCATTGCTCATTGTCGGTGCCGGCAACGCCGGTGCGTGGGCCGTCAACCTCTGCAAGACGAAAAATCAGAGCTTCGGCAACCCGGTCTGCATCGTTGACGACGACCTGACCAAAAAAGGCCTGCGTGTGCAGGGCGTACCAGTGCGCGGCACGATCTCCGACATACCGGAACTGGTGCGCAAATATCATATTCTCGAAATCGTCATCGCTATCACGACAGTCAAGGGTGACCGTTTGAGCGAGATCATCAACCTTTGCAACTCCACCCACTGCCGCGTGCGGATGATCAGTGACCCGCAGGCTGTTGACGAAAACGGCAATCCTGTGGCGGCGGGTTTCCGTGAGCTGAACACGGCGGACTTCCTCTCCCGCGACGAGATCCAGCTGAACAATGCCCAGATTTCCGAGTACCTGCATGACAAGATCGTTCTCGTCACGGGCGGCGGAGGCTCCATCGGCAGCGAGCTTTGCCGTCAGATCATGCGCTACCAGCCCCGCCGTCTGCTGATTTTTGACATCTACGAGAACTGCGCCTATGAGCTGGAAACCGAGCTGAAAAACAAGTACGGCCCCGAGGCTCCTGTTATCACCCTCATCGGCTCCATCCGCGATAAAGCACGTCTGGACGAGGTGTTCGACACCTATCAACCGTCCGTCGTCTTTCACGCGGCGGCGCACAAGCATGTGCCGCTGATGGAGATCAGCCCCGCCGAGGCCGTCAAGAACAACGTCTTTGGCACCAAGAACCTGCTGACCTCCGCCGCCGAGCACGGCGTGGAGCGGTTCGTCCAGCTCTCTACAGACAAGGCTGTCAACCCGACGAACGTCATGGGCTGCACCAAGCGTCTGTGCGAGATGCTGATCCAGACCTTCTCCCAGGCCACGTCGATGACCTGCGTTGCGGTGCGCTTCGGCAACGTGCTGGGCAGCCACGGCAGCGTCATCCCGCTGTTTGAGGAGCAGATCAAGCGCGGCGGCCCTGTGACCATCACACATCCCGATATTGTCCGCTACTTTATGACCATCACCGAGGCTGCGCAGCTCGTTCTGCAGGCCGGCGGTCTGGCGAAGGGCGGCAGCATCTACGTGCTGGACATGGGCGAGCCGGTCAAGATCATGGATCTGGCCAACCGCCTGATACGCTTCTACGGCTACGAGCCGGGCGTAAATATGCAGGTCAAGGTCACTGGTCTGCGCCCCGGCGAAAAGCTGTACGAGGAACTGCTCATGGACTCCGAGCAGGACAAGATGGCCAAAACCGCCCACAACAAAATCTTCATCGCGCCGCCCATGCAGATCGATCTGGAAAAATTCTACACCGACCTGCAGCGGCTCAAGGACTCTGCCAGGCACAACAGCGACGAGGTCGTCGACGTTCTGCAGGAGATGGTCCCGACCTACCACCCCAACCGCCGCGTGCGCGCCGACCACACCGTTGTGGCCGCCACCGGCAACACCGCGCTTTTCTCCCAGGAGGAGATTGCACAGAAGCTCCGGGAGACAGAGCATCCCGCCGAGGAGGGCTGATTTATGTACGAGCGTTACGGCAAGCGCCTGCTGGACATTATCCTTTCGCTGGCAGCCACGATCATTCTTGCAATTCCGATGGGGCTGGTCGCGCTGTGGATCAAGCTCGATTCCCCGGGACCGGTCTTTTTCAAGCAGCGCCGCATCGGCAAGGGCAAAACGCACTTTAACATCTTGAAGTTCCGCACGATGCGCGGCGACACCCCGCACGACGTTCCCACGCACCTTTTGAAAGATGCGGACAGCTACATTACCGGGAGCGGTGCCTTCCTGCGCAAGACGAGCCTGGACGAGCTGCCGCAGATCTACAACATACTGGCAGGGCAGATGAGCGTCATCGGCCCGCGCCCCGCACTGTACAACCAGTACGACCTGATCGAGGCGCGCGACAAGGTCCGCGCCAACGACATCCGCCCGGGCCTGACCGGCTTAGCGCAGGTCAACGGACGCGACGAGCTGCCGATTGACGTCAAAGCCCGCTACGACGGTGAGTACGCCGCCCATGTGACATTCTGGAATGATGTAAAGATTTTCTTCCGCAGCATCACCTATGTGTTCCAGCGCCGCGGTGTCGTTGAGGGCGGCACCGGTGCCATGAACCAGACAAAAGAGGAAAAATCGTCAAAATGACGGACGTTGTACCTGCCGGGAAAACACCGGCAGGTACATTTTTTGTGCTGATTTAAAAAATGTACAAGAAAATCTTTCGATTTTCGTGAAAATATGTTGCAAAAGCCAAGCGGATTGTGTAAAATATACATTATGATGTTTTGGTTTTCAGGCAGATTACCAAACGGCAATTTTGCCAAACACGCATAGCCCGCACTGCACACCGGTGCAGACTGTCTAAATAACAGCTAAAAGGGGAGTCACATATTATGGCAAACAGGGTATTCCAGAACGTGGTCTACCAGATGAAAGACGCAGTGGATCGTGTCGTCGGCGTGATTGATGAGACCGGCACCGTCATTTCCTGCTCTGAGCTGGGACAGATCGGTGAGGTGCGCGAGGGCGTGGCCGCTGTCCGCCAGACGGCCGGGGATGCTTTCGTGCGCGATGGGTATGCCTACCATCAGTTCTCCAACGCCAAGCACAATGACTACGCCGTCTTTGTCGAGGGCACTGACACTACCGCCGAGCAGTTCGCCGCCATGCTCTCCATCAGCCTGCAGAGCATCAAGCAGTACCACGACGAAAAATTCGACAAGACGAACTTCATCAAGAACGTCGTGCTCGACAACATCCTGCCCGGCGACATCTACGCTAAGGCGCGGGAGCTGCACTTTGTCTCCGACGTGCAGCGCGTCGTACTGCTGATTCGCGTGACCTCCGGCAATGATATTTCCGCCTACGACGTCGTCAGCGGTCTTTTCCCGGACAAACAGAAGGACTTCGTCTTTAACATCAGCGAGACCGACACCGTCCTGGTCAAGGAGATCAAGCCCGACAACAACACCCGCGATATGGAAAAGCTGGCTGCCTCCATCGTCGATACGTTGCAGGGCGACCATTACATCAAGGCCGTCGTCGGCATCGGTACGCCCATAGGCAACATCAAGGACCTGGCCTCCAGCTTTAAGGAAGCCCAGATTGCCATGGAGGTCGGCAAGGTGTTTGACACCGAGCGTCAGGTCATCAGCTATGACCATCTGGGCATTGCGCGCCTGATCTACCAGCTGCCTACGACGCTCTGCGAGGCATTCCTGCGCGAGGTGTTCAAGCAGGAGAGCATCGACTCCCTCGATGCCGAGACGCTGTTCACGATCCAGCGCTTCTTTGAGAACAACCTGAACGTCTCCGAGACGAGCCGCGGTCTGTTCGTTCACCGCAACACGCTGGTCTACCGCCTTGAGAAGATCCGCAAGCTGACCGGCCTTGACCTGCGCAACTTCGATGATGCCATCGTCTTTAAGGTGGCGCTGATGGTCAAAAAATATCTGTCCGCCAACCCGGCCAAATATTGATTTTAAAAAAACTTTCACAAATGGCGCTGCACCGCAAGGCAGCGCCATTTTCCTGCTTTTTATAACCGCAAAGCACCTTGACCGCAGGGGTCTGGCATGGTATTCTATTATATGTATGACTGTAACAATAACAGCAAAGCCACACCACGGCAGGAGAACCCCGAATGATCGATTTTGAACATGTATATAAAACCTACGAGACCCACAACGATGAGAACGTCGCGCTGGAGGACATCAACATCCATATTGACGAGGGCGAGTTCGTCTTTATCCTCGGCCATTCCGGCGCGGGCAAATCCACGTTTTTAAAGCTCATCCAGATGGAGGAGAAGCCCACCGAGGGCAAGGTCTTTATCAATGGGCAGGATTTAACGCGCATCAAGCGCCGCAAGGTGCCCTACCTGCGCCGCCAGATGGGCGTTGTGTTCCAGGACTTCCGCCTGATCCCCACCATGACCGTCTATGAGAATGTCGCCTTCGCCATGCGCGTGACGAACATCTCGACCAAAAAGATCAAGGACCGCGTACCGTTTGCACTCTCCCTTGTCGGTCTGGAGGACAAAATGGACCGCCTGCCGGATGAACTCTCCGGCGGCGAGCAGCAGCGTGTGGCCGTTGCCCGCGCGCTGGCCCACGGCCCCAAGCTCATCATCGCGGACGAGCCCACCGGCAACATCGATCCTGAAATGTCGATGGACATCATGCAGCTGTTTGAGGCCATCAACAAGGTCAACATCACCGTCGTCGTCGTCACCCATGAACACGAGCTCGTCCACAAGCTGGCCCGCAAGTACGGCAACCGCGTCATCACGCTGGCCAACGGCATGGTAGCCTCCGACACCGCTGACCCTGCTGCCGCGCGCCGCTACGCTGCCGCCATGGCCGAGCGCGAAGAGGACGACTACGAGTACGACGAGGACTGATTTGTAAGTAAGAGGGGATACCATGCGTTTTTCCAGTTTTATCTACTTAGTCGGCCAGGGCCTGCACAACCTGCGCGCCAACCGGCTGATGACCTTTGCCTCCATGGGCGTGCTGACCGTCTGCATGCTGCTGATCGGCGCAGCCTCGCTGCTGGGCATCAACATTGACCACATGGTCGAATACATCGGCAACCAGAACGAGACCGTCGTCTACATGGGTGGCACCGGCGAGAGCGAGGTCGCCACCGACGAGCAGATTGCCGCCGCCGACGCGGCCATCCGCAGCACGCCCCACGTTGTGAGCGTGACCTATATGTCGCCGGAGGACGTTCTGGCGACCTACAGCGATATGCTGAAGGATTACACAAACCTGCAGCAGGTCTTTGCCAATGACAACCCGTTCACTCCCAACTACCGCGTGACCGTGGACGACCCAGACAACATTGAGGAAGTCTCCGCCCAGCTCATGCAGATCGACGGCGTTTACAGCGTCAAGGCCCCGCTGGCTATGGCGGATACCTTCACGTCCCTGCAGAAGGTCATCAACTACGCCTGCTACGGCCTGGTCGCGGTGCTGGCCATCGTCTCCATCGTCGTCATCAACAACACGATCAAAATCACCGTCTTTAACCGCCGCAAGGAGATCGGCATTATGAAGCTCGTCGGCGCGACCAACGGCTTCATCCGCTTTCCGTTCTTTGTCGAGGGCGTCACCTCCGGCCTGATTTCGGCTGGCATTGCGTCCGGCATCGTCTGCGGCGCGTACTATGCACTCTGCCGCTGGTATGCCGAGAATCCGTCCAACCTCTCGCAGATGTTCGGCGGCACGCTTGTCCCTCTGGAAAGCGTCTGGTACTACATCGTCGGCGGCTTTGTGCTGCTGGGCTTCGTGCTCTGCGGCCTCGGCACCGCCACCAGCATCCGCAAGCATCTGAATGTATAACAGGGGATAAAGGGAACGTATAAGACCATGAAGCATGTAAAACACGGCAAAAAGCTGATTTCGCTTCTGCTGAGCGCGGCTGTCGCCATGAGCATGACGCTTTCCACCGTCATGACGCCGCTGGCCGCCTCCTCCAGCGTCAGCGACCTGCGCCAGAAGCTGCAGGAACTGCAGTCTGAGCAGGAAAAGGTCAACCAGCAGCTCAAGGACGCGCAGAGCAACAAGGCCGACGCTGAGGCTCTCAAAACGCAGCTTGAGCAGCAGAAGGCACTGATTTTGAGCCAGATCAGCAACTTGTCCGAACAGATCGGTTCTTTGGATGAGGAAATCGTCAACAAGCAGGACGAGATTGACCGGAAGCAGCAGGAGGTCGACCAGAAGCAGGCCGAATACGACCAGCGCTGGGCGGACTTTAAAGATCGTATGCGTGCGATGCAGCGTCTGAATGACGGCGGCTCCATCGCACTGTTGTCCAGTGCCACCAACCTGTACCAGCTGCTGACCTTTGCCACCACATTGGATCAGATCGTTAATAAGGACGAGGACACCTGCCAACAGCTTGAAAATGAGCACGCCGAACTGGAGCAGCAGCGCGCCGAGCTGGAGCAGGCCAAGGCGGACCTGGAGGCCACGCAGGCCGATCTGGAGACCCAAAAGACCGCGCTGGACGGCAAGACGAATGAGCTTGCCCAGAATATCTCCCAGACCGACGCCAACATTTCCGCAGCGGATGCCGAGATTGAGGCCAACAAGGCTGCCCTGATCGAAGCCAACAAGGCCGTGGATAAGGCCGCTGCCGAGCTGGACGCCGCGCTGAACGCCGCCAACCAGGCTTACGGCAATGCGTCCATCCAGTGCTCGCTGGACTTTGGCCGCCCGCTGGCCACCTATAAGTACGTCTCCTGCTACTTCGGCGGCAACGGCCACCGCGGCACCGATTACGCCGCACCGGGCGGCACCGAAATCTACGCCGTCTCCGGCGGTGTCGTCACCGCTGCGGCCTACCACTGGAGCTGGGGCTACTACGTGCAGGTCTACCACGGCAAGGATGACAACGGCAATACTTATTCGACGCTGTACGCCCACATGAACAGCGCGCCCGTTGTCAGCGTGGGCCAGCCCGTGGAAAAGGGCGAGGTTCTTGGTTATGTCGGCTCCACCGGCAACTCCACAGGCAACCATCTGCACCTGGAAATGAAGGTCAACAACGTCCTGGTCAATGTCATGAACTACCTCTCATAACGAAAGGGGAATCTGTATGAAGCCGCAGAAGCACAAAACCTCCGTGCGTATTTTCTGCCTTGTAGTCGCCGTTCTGATGATACTCAGCCTTTTCTCTACGGTATTTTTCTCACTAGCCTACGGGGCATAACGCAAACACAGTAAGGAGCCATCAGACCCATGAGCAAAAAAATCAGTCTTGGCGTGGCGGCCACCATTGCCATCATTGCAATGGCCGTCACCTTCTCGCTGACCATGGTCGTGTCCATGAAGATGTTCAACACCACAGTGTCCAGCGTCAAAAACAAGGAGCGCCAGTACAACAAGCTGTCCGAAATTGATCGTTTTGTCCGCGCAGGGGAGTATTTCACCATCGACGAGGACACCCTGAATGACCGCTTGGCTGCGGGCTACATGAACGGCATCAACGACAAGTACGCCGTCTACTACACCGCCAAGGAATACAGCGAGAAGCAGTCTGTGGAGAAGGGCACACTGACCGGCATCGGCGTCGCTGTCGTCAATGACACATCCTCCGGCTACGCCCGCATCATCCGCCTGTATGACAACTCGCCCGCCGCAGAGGCCGGGATGCAGGTCGGCGGCTTCATCACTGCTATCAACGATGAGTCGACGCGCAACATCACCTCCACCGCACGCCTGACCTCCAAGCTGCTGGGTGAGGAGGGTACGACCACCACGATCACCTACCTGACGCCGGACCGCCAGGAGCAGCAGCTGAATCTTGTCCACTCCAACTACAAAACACCCTCCATCTACACCCGTCAGATGGTCGCGGACACCTGCGGGTACATCCGCATTGACGCCTTCACCTCCGGCACGGCCAGCGAGTTCAAGGCTGCTGTGGATGATCTGCTGCAGCAGGGAGCGAACAGCCTTGTCTTTGACCTGCGCGACAACACCGGCGAGAACCTGAACGCCGCCCTTGTGGCCGCGGATTACTGTGTGCCCTCCGGTGAGATCGCCAAGCAGCAGGACAGGGACGGCAATGTGACCGTGCTGCGCATGTCCGACGAAACCGAGATCAACGTTCCGATTGTCTGCCTTGTCAACGGTTCCACCGCGGGCAGCGCCGAGCTGTTCGCCAACGCCCTGCGCAAGATGGCCGGCGCGACGCTCGTCGGCACCAAAACTGCCGGCAAGGGCGTTGCTCTGAGCGACGCCCAGAGCTTCTCCGACGGCTCCGCCGCTTACATCACGGTGGGCCTGCTGCTCGATAACGAGGATCAGACCTGGAATGAGGAGGGCCTGCGCCCCGACATTGACGCTGCGCTCTCCGTTGACGAGCAGAACGCCTACTACGATTACACGCTTGATACTGACCCCCAGATCAGCAAGGCCGTCAGCGCGGCCATGGCACTGGCCGGGCAGAACTGATTTTTATTGACTCGGAAAGGACGTCCACTGTGCCCACATTAACTGACCTGTCCACCATCCGTGACCTCTGCGCACGGTATGACTTTGCCCTGTCCAAGGGCTTCGGCCAGAATTTCATCATCAACCCCGGCATCTGCCCCCGCATTGCGGAGGCCGCCGGTATCGGCCCCGGCTGGGGCGCACTTGAGGTCGGCCCCGGCATCGGCGTGCTGACCGAGCAGCTCTGCAAACGTGCGGACAAGGTCGTCTCCATCGAGGTCGACAAGCGTCTGCCGCCGCTGCTGGAGGAGACGATGGCCGACTACGACAACTTCAAGCTCGTCCTGAACGACGTGCTGAAGGTCGATTTGAAGACTCTGCTGGCTGAGGGGTTCGGCGACAAGCCCGTTGCCGTCTGTGCCAACCTGCCGTACTACATCACCAGCCCGATTCTGATGCGCCTTCTGGAGGAAAAGCTGCCCATCCGGAACATTACCGTCATGGTGCAGAAGGAGGCCGCACAGCGCCTCTGCGCCGCCCCCGGCACGCGGGACGCGGGTGCTATCAGCTACGCCGTGGCCTATTACGCCGAGCCGAAGCTGTTGTTCAGCGTCCAGCCCGGCAGCTTTTACCCCGCCCCCAAGGTGACAAGCGCCGTCATCCGCCTGGATGTGCGGGAGAAGCCCGCTGTTACCGTGCCGAACGGCGACGAAGCCGCCTTCTTCGCGCTGATTCGCGCCGCCTTCTCCCAGCGCCGCAAGACCGCCGCCAACGCCATTGCCAATGGCCTGCACCTGCCCAAGGCGCAGGTCATCTCCGCCCTGCAGGCCGCCGGTCTTGATGAGCGTTCCCGCCCCGAGCAGCTGACACTGGAAAATTACTGTGCTCTGCAGACGGCACTGGCAAACACTTAAAACAGCAAAGCAAAACGGGGCTGTTGCACATGTGACAGCCCCTCTTTTATTCGTAGAATCGAAAAATAAAAAGCATGTTTTTGTGAAAATAAAAGCATGTGCAACAGATTTCCTTGAAAATCAGAAATTTTCAATGGATTTGTGATGCACATGCTTTTTCCTATTGTTCGATTATATGTCTAATTCTTAGGGGCGATTCTGCACTTTCATCCAAAACGATGTGCGACAGCCCCGTTTTTAGGAGTATATAGGGTAGGGTGCAATAAGGAAAAGCTTCTCTAAATATTCCTCAAGAACAATCCATCAGCCTTATGTACAGCAACATCTGTTACAATATCCTGAGTTCAATCCTGACTCTGTGCCATGTGATTCTATTGGTACTATTACCGCGTTAGAGAATGAAGTTAAACGTCTGGTGTCTTGGGCGATAACCAAAAGCTGCGAGAGAACAAATTGATTCGGCTGTAAAAAATAGCCGGTTTTTTACGACATTTTTACGACACTAGCACAAGAATTACTGCGTTTACGACCTGCTTTTTACTGTTTAGGACGCAAAGAGACATACAAAAGCAAAAAAAGCGCGTTGCAAAGTAGATTTACTTTGCAACGCGCTTTTTTAAAGTATATAGAGTAGAGTGCAATAAGGAAAGTTTTTCAAAACATTCCTTACATATGCACTTTTTTGCTGTTTCTATATTGCATTTTTTTGTTAAAGTGAGTGTTGAATGTTTATACAAACAAAAGCAGTCGTCTTTATTATACCAACATCAGCTAACAAAGCAGCCGCCCTCACGGTGAGGACGGCTGCAATCTAAATATTTCTTTGTAATTGGATATCAATTGGCGTTACTTGACTATGTAGAATCACTCACAAGTGCCGAAGATTACCATTCCTCAATTACCGAAGCCATACTTTTCTTTCAGCGACTTTTCCTTTTCAGCATCAATGTCGCAGGAATTTTTTATGACCCCAGTAAGAGAATCTGTCAAGTCAATGCGTGCTGACTTATCAGCGATTACCACAGAATCAGGTTCCACACACTTTGAATTGGTGTGTTCTGCGCAAATCTGCTGCTGTTTGCCTTCATCAACAACCATACCGTATCTCCAATAGTTCCAATCCAACAAAAGAAAACATAGCGTCAACTATGAATTGTGCGCTGTTGTATCCGGCCTTGCCCGCATTTTCAAATAATCGCCCCTGTATATCGCACAACTGCGACTGCCACGGTCCTAGCATTTTATCACAACTCTTCAATTTCGATATTTGGGGTCGCCCCATATTTTCCAATTAGGTATCCTTTGCGGATATTCGCTGTTGTGTGAGCCGAGAAATCACGGATACCATATAGTTCCGACACGCCCTCGCAATTCTTGTCCACGAAATAGAGTTGGTCTTTTCGGAGCAATTCCATGTCCAGCAAATCGGTGTTGTGCGTTGTAAAAACAATCTGTGCTCCATGGGGGTTAGTCTTTTTGCTCTGGAACTTGGCAATGACAAATTCGACTAAGGCCGGATGCAGTTCTTTTTCTATACCATCTACCAGCAAAAGCCCACCCTTGGTCAACACAGATTCAATCGCAGGAGCAAGTGCCATCAATTTTCTGGTGCCGTCCGATTCGTCGGAAAGTTCCATCGTATAGACGTTGGAATTTCCGATTTTATCCTTGCCTTGGTGTATTGATATTGCCTTTAGATTCGTTTCCGAATCATTGGAAGTCTCTGAAAGCAATCGCATAAATTGCACCAGCTCAGCTCTGATTTCTTCCGAGGAAGCAGCTTCTTCATCAATTTGTTTACCGTTGATTTCGAATCGCATATCTTCGATACCAACATCCGCAGCCTTCGCATAATTAGAAATGGCCCTTAAAATATTGGCATCATTGGAGTATTCAAGTAACTGTCGTGGGATATCCGAGTAATCTCTTGAGAAATAAATCATTTCCCGGAACCACATCATAGACTTAGCGCAATCCACATCATTCATTGTGCAAGCAACCGAGAAGAATAACTGATTTTCTGCTACGACTTGGCTAATCAGATTTCTGCGGGTTTTCGCTTCTGTGAAAGAAAATTCTTGTCCCTCTCTGGTAAAAACCAGCGTTTTTCCTCCTTTGGGTGCATGATACAATGATTCGGTATACACTTTTTCCCTTGTGGCTGAAAATGAATACCAGTATCTGATTCCATCCAGCGTATATAGGAAGGAAAATTTAGTCGGCTCAGATGCAGAATAATCATTTAGTGCAAAGGGAGTCACAGGTATCGGAGCTTTTTCGTGCTGTGTTCTCTGCGCATTTCTAATGAACTGAACAGCAAGCCAGAAAGCTCGAATTACGTTACTTTTTCCCCCACCGTTTTTTCCATAAATAGCAGCGCTTGGCAAAATAGGCATTCCGCCAAATGGAATAAGGGCGCTCTTTAGTGTGCTTGACTTGGTTGCTTCCATAGAAAGAATTGTTTCGTCTCGGAAGGAACGGTAGTTTTTCACACTAAATTCTATTAGCATATTCTTACCTCTTGAGATGCCTTATTCCGTGAAATTACTGCTCCCGCAGTTCCTTGTAAACCTCATGCAAAAACACGCCCAGCACGCGGTGCTTGATGTCGTCATTGCTCAACAGCAGGCTGAAGAAGTCCTGATTCTGGGAAAGTCCCTCAATCAGCGCGTCATCTGTATTGTCGTAGAAGCTGAACTCAAAGTCCTGCTCGGTGTTGTTCTTGGCAGAGGTCTTCAGCTTATCCGAATGCAGCAGCAAGTCCTTGATTTGCAGCATAACTTTCGTCATGGCACTGCTATCATAGCCCTTGCCTGCGCGGGAGTTCACTTCGTCAATAATTTCCGACAGGTGCTTTACTTCATCCACGGTCAGACCAACATCGGCCCCGCTCAACTTTACGTTCGGGGCGCTGGCGTGGCGCTGCTTGTTGCCCTTATCGCCCTGACTTTCCTGCACAAAATTCGTAGCTTGAATCTTATCCTTCAAGCTGATGCCGCCGCTGTTGCCAACGACCAAATAAGTCAGCAACAAATTAACGAACACATACTTCTTGTGCAGTTCCGGGTCGCCGAAGCTGGATGCCATCGACAGGAACTCATACAGGCGCACAAAACCACGGCAGTTCTTGGTAAAGGCTCGCTGGTGGTCCTCGTTGAACTGATTCTTCAGCACATTCACAGCACGCTGGATGCACTGGTAAACCAGACGGTCCTCTTTGGCTGTGGTGCGCTTCCCTTTCGGGTTGTAGACGATGCTCGCAACCGTATCCACATCGCGGTCATCCAGAACATTGTAACCGTCAATCTTATTTTCCAGTTCGCGGAGTTGGGCAATCGTAGCTGTGTTGGACAGCACCGTTGTGGTGTAGAACGGTGCAAAGGCTTCTTCCATTTCCTCTGCATGGTTCACAAAGTCCATGACCACGACCTTTTTGTCAAAGGGCGGGCATACACGGTTCAAGCGGGAAAGCGTCTGCACCGCATTTACACCACGCAGCTTTTTCAGCACATACATGGCGCAAAGCTTCGGCTGGTCGAAACCGACCTGATACTTATTTGCCACCAGCAGAACGTTATACTCGTCCCCGTCAAACACCTTCGGCAGCTTATCCTCAGCAAAGCCGTTCATACTCGGCTCGGTGTATTCGGTATTTTCAATTTTCACTTTGCCGGAGAACGCCACTAGCGCTTTTACATCCTTGTAATTATGCCGGGTGACATAATCCTCAAACGCCTGACGATACTTCACAGCAGCCTCGCGGGATGCCGTGATAACCATTGCTTTTGCCTGCCCGCCGAGTTCCTGCATAACAGTGGAACGGAAATGCTCGACAATGATATTGACGCGCTGATTGATATTGTCATCAAACAAATCAATATAGCGTGCAATCTGCCGCTTGGCGGCAATCGTCTTCATCTCCGGGTCATCTTCGATGGTCTTGTTCAGCTTGTAGTAGGTCTTGTATTCGATATAATTTTGCAGCACATCAAGGATATACCCCTCCTCGATGGCCTGCTTCATGCTGTACAGGTGGAACGGCTGATACACAGGGTTTCCGTCCGCATCAATGCTTTCACGACCAAACAGGCGCAGCGTCATCGGCTTGGGCGTGGCAGTAAAGGCAAAGACCGACACATTGGGTGCCTTGCCGTGGCGCTGGATTTCATTTTCGATAGCATCCTGCGCATCGGCTTCTTCGGGACCATCATTCTGCCCCAGCGTATTTTTGACCGCAATCATATCCTTGCCGGACGTGGACGAATGGGCTTCGTCAATGATAATGGCAAAGGTCTTGTTGTTCTGGTTCTGCGCCAGCTTCCAGAAATCCACATAGAGGAACTTCTGAATCGTGGTGACAATGATTTTATAGTTGCCTTTCAGCGCATCGGCAAGGTCTGCAGAGGTCTTTTTATCATCAATGGTGCAGACAAGGCCGCTCTTATGGTCGATACCCTTGATAGCGTCCTGCAGCTGGCGGTCCACCACAACACGGTCTGTAATGACCAGAACGCTGTCATAGACATTATGGTTCTGCGTATCGTGCAGGGAAACCAGCCGATGCGCCAGCCATGCGATGGTGTTGGTTTTGCCGGAACCTGCGGAATGTTCAATTAAATAATTAAGCTGCGTGCCGTTGTACTCGGCATCCGCCAAAAGCTGGCGGACGGCATCGCGCTGATGATAGCGCGGGAAAATCAGCTTTTCCTTGACAGACTTTTTCCCTGTCAGTTCGTCCACGACCTGCTCACGCTGGATAAAGACGAACTTGGTAATCAGTTCAATCAGGCTGTCGCGGCGCAGAATATCATCCCACATATAATGCATCGGATAATCGTCCACACCGTCATCCAAAGGGTTGCCTTCCCCGGTGTTTACACCCTCGCCGCGCCCACGGTTGAACGGAATAAAGCGTGTGCCAAGACCGTCCAGCTTGGTGGTCATATAGCAGGTGTCGAGGTCCATGGCAAAGTTGACCAAAGCGCCCGCTTTGAACAGGAACAGACGGTTCTTCGGGTCACGGTCCTCAGAATACTGCTTGATTGCCATGCGGTAGTTCTGACCTGCGCTCTGGCATTTCAGCTCAAAGGTCGCAATGGCAAAGCCGTTCAGGAACACAACAAGGTCGATGCGCTGGTTGTCGTTAATCCAGACTTCCTCCATGATGGAGAAAATATTGGCATTATACTTGGCGACAAGGTCGATGTTGTAATCGGTGGCGGGCTTACTGTACAGCAGGTCCAGATGCATATTGGAAATCTCAATGCCGGATTTCAGCGTTTCGATAAGGCTGCTACCCTTGTTATCGATGCTCTGGAGTATAAATTTAACGATGGTTTCCTCGGTCTGCCCGTTGTAGATTTTCCGCAGTGCCGCCATTGTGTCCGGCTGTGTCGTGTCCAGAAAGCGGAACAGCAGTTCGCGGTCCATGGCCGTAGTGCGGTCATAATTCGTTTTGCATTTGCGCTCTATGTAGCCGTTATTATCAATTAAATAGTCGATGATATAACGCTGATAGTCGCGTTCTGTTCCGATAATCTTCACGGAACTACCTTCTTTCTTTTTCCTCAAGCAGATTTTAGACGCTTGATTAGCTGCTTTGCAAAGAGTAACGCTATCTGGTCACAGCTATACTTGTCGGAGGGAATACCCTGTATATCTGCTACGGAAGGATACTTTTCTTTTAGCTGTTCTGCTGTAATATTGTGCAGAATCGGTAAAATCAGCTTTTGTCCATTTCGGTTTTGCCGATTAAGGAACTCATTTAATTCATTTTCTGTCCATTCTCGGTCAAAGAAGTTTTCAGAAATGACGATAATTGCGAATTCTGCTTTTTTTGTTCCATCAAGGATTTTGTCCTTCCACTTGTCGCCCCACTCAAGTGATTCCTTATCATAGAAGATAGAAATTCCCAGCGCTTTCAGAGATTGATACAGTTCCTCGACCAAATCTTCTTTATCTTTGTTCGCGTGCGAAATAAAAACATCATAATCCGGAAGCGTCCTTGCTTGATATTTGGGAACATTCACAGATTGGATTCCGTTCATTTTATCAATAAATTCCCGGTCACCTTTTATGCTTTCTAGGCACGCAACAAGGTCCCCAAAAGCTTTTCCGTTTCGATGAAAGAAAATTGATTTTATACGGTCGCCGAGTGCATGACTCTTTAGGTATTTGTTATAAAAGATTTCCACATTATTTATCCAGATATTAGCCTCACGCTCGTAATAAGAAATACTGCTTAAATTCGTCATATCCACTGGTCCGCGAATTTCTTTTGCACGCGATAGGAGTTTGTCCAACTGTCCCTCAAAATCTTCCATCATAAAGCCTCCTTTTTGCCTGTCACATATTCATAAATAAGTGATTTTTTGTAAGAATCAATAACTGTAAGCTGTTGCTTCTTTTCGCTAATAACACCGTTCACTTTATTTAATGTATCTTCTATATATTGGACAATTTCAGCTTGTTCTTCGAGTGGCGGCACAGGATACAACAATACGGATAACTTATTCCATCGAAGGTCACAGGAGCGCACACGGATACCTGTGGCAAGTGCAGCAAAGACATCGCCATAAGCCATGCTTCGTAAATAGTACATAATATATTTCTTATTCTGCCACGAGTCCAAAACATTCAACACTGGCGATGCTTTACCACGCGAGTCAGAAATACCGATAGCTCCTGCAAATCCATCCATTCCATGCACAACAAGGTCACCAGCATCAATGCCCTGATACCCAATTTCTTTATCTGCCATTGTAAAACCATCTTCCCGGCGATTGCTACGCAAAGTTACTTCACCATCGCGGAAACAGGTAATAACACCATCATCAGTTTTCACGGGTTTCTGCATATATTTGAGGATGTATTTTCCTTTAATGCAAGTCCAATTCGCAGGCATCTTTCCAATCCAAGGAACACCGCTATCCTTCATTTCCGCATCCGGGTTCAACCCCTTGGTGACAGCCTCGGTAATGACGGAACGCTTGTACTGCTCTAATGTTTTGATTTCTTTCTGAATGTCAGCAGAGATGGCATCAATTTCGGAACATTTTGCATCAAGAAAATCTGCTATTTTCTTCTGCTCAAGCATATCAGGAGAAATCAACGGCATTTTTGAAAGTTCAGAAAAATTCAATCCTTGTCGAACGCCGCTCCCCATATTATAAAGCACTTTCATAGCATCGTAGGAGTGAAGTAAATATTGAAAAAATTCAGGAACAAGTTCGCGGTTTGCTTTTATAGTGGTATAAGCGGAAGTGATGATGCCGTGTTCTCTTACCAACCCTGTTCGGAGACTACGTTTATCATTTTGCAAATCAGTAAGGCGTAAAACAATATCGTCTTTTTCGATAATGTTATATCCGTTGTAGTTCTCTGGTAAAAGTCCATCAACTGTATTGATATCTTTTCTGATAACTCTTCCATAGCTTAAAGAGAGTAGGTTATTCTCCTTACCAAGAGTATTTCTACATTTTCTTTCGCAGAAATAATAATAAAGTGGATGCATTTGCCAAGTGGCTGGAATGGCTCCAACCCATTCAATCCCACTATCTTTCATTTCACGCATAGTTCCACCACCTTACCCGAACAGCTTCGCAATGCGCTGGCTGACAGACTGTTCCAGTTCCATAAACTGCTTTGCCAGTTCCTCACTGGGTACAGGCTGCTCGTACTTGTAGAAATACTGCGTGAACGGAATCTCCGCACCCGTCTTGATAACGGGCTTCTTAGCATCCGCCTTTTCTTCCCAGAACGCCTTTGCATCCGGCACATGGGGCAAAACTTCCCGCGCCATGTAATCATCAATGGATTCCTCGTAAGACACACGCTCGGTATCTTTGGAATCTTTATCGTAGAGAATTTCGCCGTGCTTATCCCGCTGGATTTCGGCGTTCTTATCCATCACGGACAAGCCATCCGCAATTTTGTCCAGCAGCTTTTTGTCATCGGTCACTTTTGCCAGTGCCTTGCGCAGTACTGGCATAAACGCTTCCGGGGAAAGATAGATTTCATCCGAAGCGGCGCCCAGCAAAGCAGAAATAATAGCCTCATAGACAGGTTTCTGTTCATACAACTTGTCCAGCTTCATTTTGTCCTTGACGGAAATCTGCGCGCCCTGTTCTTCCAGTTCATCGACCTTGGCGGGGTCATATACGGAATTCAGCGTACCGTCCGCCAACATCTGGTCAACGCGCTCCTCCGTAATGGCATAGCTGCGCTGCAGTGGCTGCATGACCGTATATTCGCGGTACAAAAATTCTTCGTTCTTGAAGATTTTGCAGTATTCGTTCTCTTCAAACGCCGTGTACAGCTTAACGATTTTGCTGCGGTCCTCCGGCAGCAGTTCATTTCTCTTGTTGCCTGCCGCCTTGCGCAGCTTGTGGAAGATGCTGGTGGCATCAATCAACTGCACGTAGCCCTTGCGTTCCGGGCGCTTGTTTTTAGACAAAATCCAGACATAGGTGGCAATGCCCGTGTTGTAAAACAGGTCGGTGGGCAGCGCGATAATGGCTTCCAGCAAATCCTGTTCCAGAATCCAGCGGCGAATTTGGCTTTCGCCGGATGCCGTACCGCCTGTAAACAGCGGGCTGTTGTTCTCGATAATAGCCGCACGGCCAACCTTGTCGTCCATCTTATCAATAGCCGACTGCATGAAAATCAACTGGGAATCGCCGCCGCTCGGCAGACCTGCACCCCAGCGCCCCTTCTTGCCGCGCTTAAACTCGTTACGGACAGCATCCTCCTGCCCGGCCTTGGCGTCTTTTCCTGCCCACGGGGTGCCGAAGGGCGGATTTTCCAGCACAAAGCGCATTTTGATGTTGGGGAAACAATCCTCTTTGAAAGTATCGGCATTGCGGAAGTTCTCGATATTCTGCCCTTTAATCATCACCTCTGCCAGACCGACAGCGTAGGACTGGGGCATAAACTCCTGCCCGAACAAGCGCACATCGGCGCTGGGATTGTAGTGCTTGATAAAACTGTACGCCGTGCTAAGCATACCGCCCGTTCCGCAGGCTTGGTCGCAGACCGTGACGACCTTGCCATCGTCGAAAATGTCGTCACAGCCTTCGCTGATAAGCACAGCCACAAGGCACTTGATAATGTCACGGCCTGTGTAAAACTGACCTGCGTCTACATTCTGATAGAACTTGCCAATCAGATGCTCAAAGATATAGCCCATCTTGATACTGTCGTAGGTATTGGGGTCCAAATCCAAGTCGGCAAATGCCTGTACCACGCTGAACAGACATCCGTCCTTATCCATCTTGTCGATATGGCTGAACATTTCAAGTCCATTGAAGATTTCCTGCACTTCGGCGGAGAAGCCTTGAATGTACACTTTGAAATTGGATTTAATGTTGTCCGGCTCGTTGCACAGCTCTTTCAGCGTGTAGGGCGAGGTGTTATAGAACTGATATCCGGAAATGCGGCACATTGCCTTCGGCGGATAGTTCGGATTCTTGGCGAACATATCGGTAACAGCCTTCTTGGTCGGCTCCAAGGCACACTCCAAGCGGCGCAGAATCGTCATCGGGATAATGACATCACCATATTTATCCGGCATATAGGAGCCGCGCAGTTTGTTGGCGATGCTCCAAATAAAGTTTACTTCCGGGGTGACATCAATCGGGGATTCATCCCACAGCGCGTCAAAGGCAATTTTGTTCGACATTGTTATTCTCCGTTCGCGGTTCTCAATTTTCACGACAGGCGAACGGAGCTTATCATTCCATGCCTTGGCATGGAATGGAAAAGGAGCGCTCCTTTTCGCCTTTGTGCGAATTAGTTTGGCTCAACCTATTACTAAATATTATATCATTTTATAAGACAGTCTGCCACCGCAATCATTTATTTTGGCGGGAAATTGGTTGAATTTTTGGTGCATCCTCAATCGGGAACGGCTTCTTGACTCCTCCACTATCACATACTAAGCAGTATAATCCACGCAACTACCACAACAACCGCAATCAGCAGCAGAATTCCACAACCGGAATTATCACCACCATTGTTGTTGCCATTATTCCGCTGCGGAGGTCTACGCCCACCACCGCCACCATCGGAACCCCCAAAGTTACGGTAAAAAGCCTGTTTGTAATGCGCATAACCTGTACTGCCGGAGCCAAAGTAGCCCCGCTTACCGGGAGTATCACAAATCCCTGCAAGCGGCGAATGAGGTTTTCATGCGTCATTTCCAGCAGGAGTGATTTTGTAAAAAGTTCATAGAACAATTCCCACCCACCAAAGCGCAATCGACGAAAAGCGGTTGCGCTTTTTCCTGCCTGCCCCATATAGCGAGGAACGCCGGAAAGCCGCAAGCGAAGCGGCAAAAGAGAACGGAATACACGCCGCCAAATAGAAATGATGTGGATTTATTCATAGTTTTGTGTTAAACTTTTTGAAAAGAATAGAGCGACAAATTTATATTTGCGGAGGTGAAATATGAATTTTAGAAAAACTAAAAAATCAGGAACAATTTCATTGTTAGCAATATTTGGAATATGTTTTATTTTTATTATATTAAGATGGCTCAATACCTTTAATAATGATATTTTTGTCATAACAAGAGAAATTAATTCGCATATAACTAATTTTACTATAAGTATGACGTTATGTACTTTAGTTGGATATTTGTTATTATCTACAAATGGTAAATACAAATCGGTTATTATATTTGGGATTTTAGTTATTATTGCTAACATAATTTATGAAACAATTCTTCCAATACTCAATACAGTAGATTTTATTGATGCTGTATATGGCATAGTAGCGGTTGTATTAAGTTTTATATATTTATTTTTTTTAGATAAAAAAGGGTTTGAAGAAGAATAATAATTTCCGTTTTATCGAGCGACACACAGTAAAATTAAATAAGTCACCCAAAAGGGCAGCCGAGAAAATCGACTGTCCTTTTTCTATGCCTATGAGCAGAAAGGAGCGACCAACCATGACAAAGAAGAAAACGCCGCAGACCATCGAGGAATATAACGCCGAGCTGGAACTCACGCAGAAGAAAATCCGGCAACAATGACGGTCAAAACCGTTTTCTTAAAAAAGTCTTTCCAAATCTCACCTCGCGTCATAACCTCACCTCTGTTTCGTAAAAATATGGATAGCGTTCAGCAGTCCTACATTGGGATAGTTTCATCATACCATGCTTTTTCGGGGATTTCCACACAATCCGCATTTATCCGCGCATATTTTCCTTACCCCGCTCCGGCTCACTTTCACGCCGCAAAATACTGTCGATGTTCCGCTTGATAACGTCGTACTCCTTGACCTGCTTTTTCAGTCTGCCATAGTCGGCGTATAGCGTTTCTTTCTGTTCTTGGAGCTTTACATACTCCGCTTGCAGCACGGCGACATTGGGGAGCTTGCCGCCGACCAACGCGGGCTTGACCGCTTTTGCGGCGGCTTCAAAGAGAATTAAGCTGCTTTCGTGGGCGGCGCGGTACGCCGCCTTGTCCTTTGCTCTGCGGTATGCGTCATACACGGGCTTTGTCTTTTGGTATGTCGTAACATTCTTGATTAAGACCGCCATATCCGCAAGCCGCCTTTCGACGCCCTTTAATGCGCCTGCCGCCTGTTCGCTTGCCGCGTTCACTTCCGCGATTTTTGCGGAAAGCTCTGCATAGCTGTCAATCCTGTTTTCCGTGAGGAAGTTCAGCGTTCTTGCCGCCTGTTTGAGATTGTGGATTTTCGCCCAATGCTCATAGCCCCGGCTTTCCTGCGCCTTGATGCTGTTCTGAATGTCGATAACAAGGGAGATACCGCCGCGCTCCTGCTTCGGGGCTTTGGCGGCGCGGGTGCGCCTACCCTTGATGCGCTCCGTTATGGCTTCCTCTGTATAATCCGCGCCGAGCGTTTTCAGACGGGTAAAGCGTTCCTGCCCTGGTGCGCGGCAAGATATGTATTTACCGGGCTTTATCTCATAGCCCGCAGCTTGCAGCAGCCGCAGAAAATCGGCAAAGTCTGACGCTTGCGGGATAAGCGCGTCAACGGCAATTTTCAGCTTGCCTTTCCAGCTTGTACCCGTCTTTTCCGCTTGGCACTCCGCATAGCTCTTTCCCTTGCTGCCCCTGCCGGGGACAACGACGGACAAGCCGTTTTCCCGGCACAGCCTGTCGCTGATGTTGCGTATGCCGTAATAGCTCCGCTTGTTGGAATTGTATTTGCGGTGGTCGATGAAATTGACCGCACAAAAAATCACATGGTTATGGATATGCCCCTTGTCTATGTGGGTAGTCAAAACATATTCGTATTGCCCCTTTGTTACCGCGTCGGCAAGCTGCCGACCTATCTCATGCGCCTTTTCATAACTGACTTCCCCCGGCTCAAAGGATTGCATGAGGTGGTGGGCTAAATTGTTGCCTTTCTCTAACGCTTGCGACAGGGTATATGCAAACTCAATATCTGCCGTTTCATAGGAACAGCCGAACGAGGACACAAGCATTTTTTCTTCTGTCTTGGCGGGATTTTGGATATAGGCGAGGGCTTTGCTCAACGTGCTTTTAATAGGTTTAATCTTTGTAACCGCCATATCTCATTCAGCACCCCCTTTATCTCGTCTATGTCCTCTTGATAGACGCTGCCCGTACTGTTCACGCGCCGCGCGATCTGATTGACGTTGACCCCGATCTTCTGTATCTCGGCGGTCATTGCCTTTATGTCGTTATGGTCTATTTGAATGATATATCCGTCGATTGCGATTTTCCGCAGATACGCCGCCATGTTCCGTGTTGGTATCAGCTTCATTTTTTCAAGGATTAAATCGCGCTCGGCTTCCGTCACGCGAAACTTTAGCTGCACCGTCCTTTTCCGTCCGTCCATGTATTCACGCTCCTTTCTGCTGTTTGAGGGTTTGGGACACTTCCCAGCAAGCAATTTTCGACCGATGCGCCGCAGCGCGGGAGGGCGAAAATACGGAAGTGGGTACCCGCTTCCTATGCTTGCTATTCTTCTGTTTGCTTTCTTCCACGCTAAAAACGAGGAAATGCCAAAACCTAACGCAGAAAAGAAAAAACACCGCAATTTGCGGCGTTCCCAATGGTTGTATGCACGAAAAAACGGGGGTTTTATTCCCCCGCAGTTTCATTTTTGACTTCCTGTATTGCTTTTGCTGTGGCGGTGATAACCGTCAAATCCTTGTTGTCCATGCTGTCAAGCAATGTTTCAAGCTGCCGCCGTTGTGTGGACTTATCTGTTTCCTTGTTTGGGAAAAAGAATTGGTCTACTGAAACATCTAAAAGCGTAACAAGCTCATAAAAGATTTGCAGGCTTGGGTGCTGTCCGCTATTCTCAATGGACGCGATATAGCGGGGAGCAATGTTCATCTTATCCGCTAACTGATTGCGTGATATGCCCTTTGCCTTTCTTGCTGCTTTTATGGCTTGACCGAAAGCCTTAAAATCAAATCTTGCGACTTCTCTTTTCATATCATTTCACCCTACTACATTTTACTGTTCACCTTTCGATTTCGATATGAGTACACATATCATATACTTGACCGAAATAAAGCATATAATTCACAGATAGTCCCTTGATTTTTATTCGGCTGCCCGTATATAATTATACTTATAGAATTATGTGAAAGGGTGTATGAAACATGGAATATATGTCTTGTCCGCAAGCGGCAAAGAAATGGAGCATATCAGAGCGGCGCGTACAGAAGCTATGCGAGGAAAACCGCATACCCGGCGTTTCAAAAATCGGCTATATGTGGCTCATTCCAATAGATGCGGAAAAGCCTGCCGACGGGCGGCAAAAAAAACAAAAAAATTTGTAAGATTTCTTGTAAGGTTTTCGCTTTTGCGTAGTCTTATAAGTGAACGGGACAAGGAGGTGAGCAGGTGACGGACTTTGAACAGATATACAAGGACTATTTTCGGGATGTGTTCCTCTATGTGCGGCGGCTGTCCGGCGGGGACGAACGGCTGGCAGAGGATATTACCAGCGAAGCCTTCTTCCGTGCGCTTCGCCGCATTGACAGCTTTCGGGGGGATTGCGACATCCGGGTGTGGCTGTGTCAGATCGCAAAGAATTGTTACTATACCCATCTGAAACAAAGCCGCTGGACAGAGCATACAGCGGATATGGAACAGCTTATATCGGAAGCGGAGGAATCACCGGATGAAATGCTGCTGCGCAGCGAGAATGCCCAACAGGTAAAACATCTGCTGCATGAGCTTCCCGATCCGTACAAAGAGGTTTTCATGTGGCGTACCCTTGGCGAATTGAGCTTTAAGGAGATCGGGAAGCTGTAATGGTGCAGGTTTGCGGACACGAATGAGAAAAAATGTAAGAAGCAAAAAATTGAAGTAGTGATTTTTCGGGTTCCACTTTACAAACAAGGAGAACCCGAAATGAAGAAAGAAACTGTAAGCAAAGACCCGCTGGCAGAAAAAATCGAAGAAATCCTAACGCCCTATCCGGACCCGATGAGCCGCAACGATTTCCGCATCGTTTGCCATATCGGAACACGAACCTCGCTTTATCTTCTGCAAAGCGGGCTTGTTCCCTGCAAAAACAACGGAAAGAAAACACGTTGCTATAAAATCGCCAAGAAAGATGTTGCCGAGTATCTCTACCGCCGAGAGTCCGACCCGATGCGCTACACCCCGCCCAGCGGGTGGTATTACAACTACCCCAAACACAAGAAACCTGCCGCATCGT